>Ga0114919_10000373_pt1 | contig 34100 bp, 29 predicted proteins | sample BlataG_FD_88682 | JGI IMG/M metagenome (GOLD analysis project Ga0114919, IMG submission 88682) | Deep subsurface microbial communities from Black Sea to uncover new lineages of life (NeLLi) - Black_00105 metaG | ecosystem: Environmental > Aquatic > Marine > Oceanic > Sediment | place: Atlantic... | reverse complement strand
GGTGGGGAAGAATTAGGAGGTGAGAGGAGGTAAGTAGTGAGGAAAGGGAGAGGTATGGAAGGGGAGAGGGGGAGCGCGGGGGGGGGGGCGGGTGGGGGGGGGGGGGGGGTCAGAAAAAAGAAGAAAAGAGAAAAGAAGAGAAGTCGGACGTCGACGTCCAGGGATGCGGAGATCAGTTTGGTATGGTCGTCAAGTGAGAGAACGTACAATAGTATTGTCGTAGTACCCTTTACTAACTAGTCCCTTGAAATTCTCTACAGTCTTAGGTGCGTGCTGTGCGTAGAGTTCCACTTCTATTCTGCCTAGCGACGTCATGATTTCAACTCTTGGGGCCTTCATATGGTGCAAATTGGGGATGATAGGCTAGTACAACGTAATATAAGATACTTGAAGGTTGTGAAGAAATGGTGAACAACAGAAGATAACATCTGAGCTGACCAAAAGCACTCTGTACACTATCTCCAACTTTGTGCACGTGCTGTCGTGGAGCGCTAGCGTCCTGAACTTGTGGTTTGAGAAACGGTCTGTTGACATTATTTCATTAAATAGAATTGCTAGATGTGTACATGTGTACACAATAAAGCTAGCAAAACCTATGGAGTTTAATTGACACCAGACCACAAAAGTTTTTGAAATTTCTTCTTTTATAATCCTCCTTGCCGCTCGAAGTCATACAGTATGCCTCCTAAGGGCTCCATAAAAGCTGCTGCACCTAAGCGCAAGCTAGACGAAGCAACAGAACAACCAGAAGCTAAAAGGCTCCAGCAACATCCCATCACCGCCGCCAACCCTGTCGTTGCCGCCGACCTCCTCAAGCTTTATGCCGCCTACAACTCCATCCTCAAAGCAGCCACTCACGGAGATGCAGCCAGCGAAGGCGATTATCTCATCCTACTTGAAGCAGCTCAAGGCACTTCACTGCCTCCTAAAACAGTAGCTGCCAGGCTTCTTCCTAAGTTTGCCCCTCTCTTTCCTGATCTCCTTGATTGTGCCACTGAGGCCATCATCCAACTGGGAAGCCTTTCACTGCATCAACATGGAACCAATAATAATAATACCAGTGATGATTCCTCTGCTGTATATAATACAATCTCAGGGTTAAATTATCTCTTAGATACTTCTCAGGAAACAGGCAACACCAATGTCGTTTTATCTCTCGTCACGTTCACTATGCGAGCACTGTCCAGCTTCAGAAACAACAACAGCAACAACACTGCTGATGCTGCTGCATCTCAAGAAGAAGCCATGTGTTGGAGGCTGCTGACAAAGGCATTCATCTGCTTCCCCCAGATTGTTTTAGCTGGCGCTATGCATGCTTTGCAGGATAGTTCTATTCCTCAATGTGAGGTGTGTTGTAGATTGCTGACTCATCATTTACTGAAACCATTAGACGTTTTGGGATCTCTCAGTAGTAGTAATGGTAGTGGTGAAGTTACTCATGATGACGATGACGATGACAATACGTTGATGATGTTGGCATTAAAGTACAAAGCAATACAACTAGATCCCAAGACAAGGCAACCATCATCATCAAAGAATAGCAATGGTATCCATCCACCGCCGCTACCAACAATAGCAGGAATGGTATTCACCACACTACCGCTACCAGAGCAACAGTGGGTACATGATCAATGCACCACAACACTGAAAATGGGCTCTTTAGGCCTGAATGAAAGACAATTGGTAGAGTGTCTGTTGGAGCAGGTTCCCCGCCTGACAACCAGTCCATCACCACCACCACCTACTACTGCTGCTACTACTACTACTACTACTAATGCCTACTTGGGTGGTGGTGGTGATACGGACAACGCTCTTCGTCCGTCTACTGGCGCAGTTGCAATGGGCAATAGTGGTGGTAGAGGAGCCAAGAGAAGAAGCAGTAGTAGTAGGGACAGTCCTCAACTTGGTGAAGTACCCAGAGACAGTATCACTCTTCATAAGCTTGGTAATGGAGCAATGCCACCTCCAGGAGACAGTAGAAGAAGGTCCAGTAGTTTCAGTAGGCAAAGTACGCCTAGCTCTATTGAAGCTGGTGAAATTCCAGTGGGGCCTCCTCCATCAAAGAAACCCACCCAACCCATGGTACCATCACATCACCATCAGAAGAAGAGCAGAGGTAGATCTCCACTTGGCACGAGTGATGGAATAATAACTACAACTGCTGGACATACTCAACAACAACAACAACAGCAGCCACCAGCATCTTCTTCTCTCCTCCCAGTGACAGATGAACTACCGCATGCAGTCAGTTCGGATAAACCAACTCCAGCAGCTGCCTGCCTTGTCATCAGAGGCCTACCCACCACCACTGCAGAGTTGGATGCATATGTCAAGACAATGTGCGAGAGAGAGGCAGGAAGAGGTGCTGTGGCTCTGGTGTACTCTCCATCCAGTAAGAAGGGCAGTACGTATGTGCTATGTCACTCAATGAAGGATGCAGTAAAGATTGTAGAAAGATTAGATGGCTCAACTCCATCTAATAGTGGCAGTGTTGATGGTACAACAAGGCCAATAGATGTGAGACTGTGTCAAACAACTCTCAAACCTCCACCTTCGTCATCAGGTCCTGCCTATAATATAGTCAGCAGATGCTACTATCTATGGGTTCCAGCATCATTATTAGAACATCAACAAATTAGAGAAGTGTCTAGTATTGGAAAATATCTAGCCAGGGTATCCACTTCTCTTCCTGATCCCACTGAACCAATATTAGAAGTCTACACCCCTAGTAATGGTGGTGGTGGTGGCGATACAGGTAGGAGTAGAGATGGGGGAAGGCCAAGATCGAGATCATTGTCATTGTCATTATTACAAGGAGCAGTAGTACCATTCGCATCACTATCAGCAGCGCATGAGACTCTTCATACTTTGAAAGACAGAGCAATGAAACCTGCTCTTTCTCCTTATTCTGGAAATAATGATGATCATACTAATAGTATTAGATCTCATCATCATCATCAGCAACAACAACAACAACAACAACAGTATGATAAGTATGAAAAGAGACAGTATGATCACCCCTCATCAAAACCTCCTCCTCCTCCTCCTCCTAGTGGAGGTGGAGTTAGTTATAGAGGTGCACCACCACCACCACATTCATCATCAGCAGCAGCAGCAGCAGCAGTACCACCACATAAAGTACTATGGATAGGCGGTATCACCTCCCCAAGAGCAATGGATTACATTCTAGACATGGCTGATGACTACGGTAGAGTGACAACCCACCGACATATGAGAGGATGTGCTTTTATTGAGTACAGCAGTATAGAAGAGGCTACTGCAGCTAGGAGAGGGATGAATGGTACTAAAATGAGTCCTGGTGTGTATTTGAAGGTAGAATATAAGAGAGAACTGGATACTACTACTAATAATAATAATAGAGGTGGTGGTGGTGGTGGTGGTGGTGGTAGTGGTAGTCAGCATCTTCATCATCAGCCACTACCAAGAAGGAGGGACTATGATGAGGATAACAATGATGATGATCACTATTACAACTCTTATAGAGATAGAGAAGGAGGGGGAGGGGGAGGTAGGAGGGGGATGGGGATGAGGGATAGCCGCTCTCCACCAACAGGAGGAGGAGGTGGAAGAGGAGGAGGAGATCGTCCTTCTGGTGGTACTGCATCCCTACTGACTGGAGGTCCAAGTGGGAGGGAAGGTTCTCTATCTTGGAGTGGAGAGCTGTGTAAAGGGGTGAAGAGTGGTACTAATACGGTGTGTTATGTATCATGCTATGATGGTACTGCAGAAATGGCAAGAGGACCAATGGTGAGTGGTGGTGGTGGTGGTGGTGGGGGTAGTATTAGTTGGATAGATATGGAGCCTAAGAAATGGCCCGAGACACTGGAAGTGACCAACAGAGTACCAATCAAAGGAGTGTGTCAAGATTTATTCGGATCACTACTGCCCAACGAGAGAGCGCTGCTGAGATTGCTCCCCCGCGATGTCGAAAGAGACGGTCCAGGATTAGTTTCATTCTGTGCCTACCTGGAGAGCAAGGACAGAGCTGGAGTGGTAGAGCTGCCTCCAGTGGTGCCAGTAGGGGAAAGGACGCTGTTGTTGATTCCTCCCAGTGAGGAGGTGTGTAGGAGGTTGGGGGTGAGCTGGCCTCCTGTCAGTAGTGGGATGAGTCGTGGGTGTATGTTGGGACTGATTGTACCCAGCAGTAGCATGAGATGAAATGTGTGTATGTTACAAAGTATCAGCACTGATACCACTCCTATTCATCAATCACTCTCACTCTCATCACCACTGTCAATATCTGGAAGAGGGCCATCACTGTCTTCCATATCACTGTCATTATCACCATTATTAACTACTTGCATTGGTACAGACTTTGTAGCCTTGACAGTGAGTGATGATGGCACTTTTGCAGCAGCTGCAGCGACTGGTATACGGGTAACTTGTGGTGGTTTTGGTTTTCCTCCAGGTGGCTGATGTTTGGATTGCTTTCCCCTGTCCTCCTTGACAGGTGCTTCTTCTTCATCATTATTATCTTCTTCTTTCTTGGCATTATTATCTCCTTCTTCTTCTTCTTCTTCTTCTTCTTCTTCTTCTTCTTCTTCTTCTTCTTCTTCTTCTTCTTCTTCTTGTTGTTCAGACAAGAAATCATCATCATCATTATTGCTGTTATTTTGCCAAAAGAGAGGCATTCCAAATTCAACAAACCCACCTTCCTCATCATCATCATGACCATCATTCATAGATGACAATAATAATGGCTTACTGCCACCACCACTTTCTCTTCCGATATGCATGTATTTCCCCAGTGGAACCGACCTGGGGTGAAGAAATGCTTCACAACACACGACCCCATGAGCACACACCGCTGCTAATGGCTGCCAACTATCATGAAGACCAGATGCAAACAGCTGCATAGCTTGAGGTAGGTAAGCAGGTCGGAATGGAGCTGCCGTACATAATATAGAAGCGAGCAAGCATTGGTAGGCTGCTGTTTGTAGAGGCTTGAGGTGGGAGTTGATGACGAGGGAAGAGGTTGCAGAGTGGGTGGTGAGGGAGAGGTGGAGGGAGAGAGCATCTCCTCTGCTTCTTTGTTGGTGAGTGAGTCCTCCTCCTGATATTGACAACAGAGCCTCTAATGCTTGCAGAGCTGCTACTTGAGTTGTAATAGATATAGATGACGAATTATGTGTTGGCATATTGATTGTGGTGGTGGTAATCCGAGCCTTCTTTTGTGGTGGCGGTTGTTGTCCCCTACCCTTGCTCCTCTTCTTATTCTCATCACCATCACCAGTAGTAATTATAGCAGCTACTTGGCCATATAATATCATCTCTACACATTTCAATAATACACTACCCGATGTTTTAACTGCACCTAGACCTGCTGATGAGACAAATACCTTGCATGTTGTCAACAACTGTTCCTCCAACGTTGTATCGCCACCACCAGTGGAAGACGTTATGATGTGTGTATCCAAGCAGTCTGCTAGCAACCTACCCACATGACCAAACAATGGGGTCAATGTAGTACCAGCAACATCAATCAAATGTTCTAACACCAATAATGCAGATATTTGCATTTCTACCATTCCCATATACACCCGCTGTCTTGTCATAATACTACCACCACCACCACCATTAAATGATGATGACGATGATGCATCCTTGATCAACATCATTTTCATCCTTTTAGTATTAATTGCAGCTAGTATTCGAGTAACAAGAAGTACAATGGCAGTACTTGGTACCGCTACTCCTACATTGAATGGCTGTGTTAGAAGGGTATCAAGTAGATGCACTGAGTGGAGGGATACAGAGAGAGATGATGTGAGTTGAGATGATGTGTAACTTCCAATTGATGACAGTGGTGGTGGTAGGAGTGGGGTGGATGCTGGATCAATAGCTTGTTTTGCAATAGAGGCAATATCACCATCATCACTACCACCAGACTTCTTAGTGTTAATATAATTATTCTCGATGGTACCGATGACAACGACATCTAAATGGGAGTGGATGGTCTTTAAGATTGACTGGGCCAGGCTGCTCCAGTTGGTTGCTGGGTCTGTATCGGTAGGCGAGGCAGCAGCTGGGAGAGAGGCTACACACTGCATTGCCAGTTTGTTGCCATGTAGGAGTGCAAGTGGCTGGAGGTGTTGTTGCAGGAGAGATGTGTGCTGACGGAATGCTACTGGTACTGTTTTAATAGCTTGTAATAATGTAGATAATTCCTCATCATCAGGTGAATAGTAGTTGGGTGACGAGCTGATGATGGTAGTGTTGTCTTCAGATTGCTTATTATTATTATTATTAGTGCTATTAATAAATCTAAGAGAGGCTACCAGTTTGGGTACAAGTGCAGATGCATCTCTTTTTATACCTGGTAGTGCATTACTGGAGCTGCTACTACTGCTAGATTGAATGAAGAGCTGATCAACACGGTGGAACAGAGCACCCAGACACTTCCATGCAGCAACAAGGAGTAGATGGGATGTGGTGGTGGTATCATCTATTGTTGATGAAGATGGTTTCTTTGGCTGTATTCTGACTACATCTAAAGCTACTTGTCCCCATGGGGATACATTTTCTATGAAGATGGACTGGTGAACATGGTGAGCAGCGAGGGTGAGAAGTTGGAGGCCGAAAGCACGGTCGGTGGCGGAGGCGGTGATGGATGCTAGCTTCAACGAGTGATCAATGAAAACGGCGGTGGATTTGGCATTGTTGAATATTTCGAGGTTTGAGATGGCATTGTGTATCAGTGAGACATCACCTGTTTGTAACAGTGCATTCAGGAGGTCCATGTTCTAAGAGATTATTGATGCAAGTCAAGTTGGAAGCAAATATATCGTTGTCCTTGCACAGACGAATAGACAAGGTCAAGCACTAAGGTCCACTTACTTTTGATCTTGAAATCGATTACAGTAAATGAAGGGAAAGGCGCCATTTTGTGTCTTGGGCAAGGACCGATGAGTTGCTGCCAAGTTTCAGGTTTTATTCATTGCTTTCCAACGGGTGTATCTTCTTTACCTACAATTACTTGTCGCCTTCAGTCATAGCATAGGATGAGTATCGAATGATTATTGCATTCAGGCAAATGGGAGCGCAGGGATAGAATGAAGCCGCATCCCAAGACATTACCCAATAAACAATCTTTTTTCCTCAGCAAAACCCCTCCTTTCAACAATATACGCCAGCATTTCCATTTGAAATCAGGATCTTCTACAGCATCCCGTTACCTCTCCAATAGTAGTAAAGCCTCCAACTTTGACAACGTCACACACACACCGCCTCCCCACTCATCAGCTGCCATCCCAATGCACTCCCTCTTGTCCAGAATCAACGACTCCACCAAATGGATAGTCAGTGCCATAGCCTTTACATACTTATTATTTCACAGAGACCTCCTATCTTGTTGGTGTGTATTTGGAGCAGTAACTGCGAGCATAGTCAACAAAATAGTTAAATACACACTCAACCACCAACGACCAACCACATCCATCAAGCAAGACCCTGGCATGCCCAGCGCACATGCCAACAGTCTTGCATATCTCTCCACATTCTGCGCTCTTGCTTCCTCATCCCAGCCTCTCTCAGATCCACTGGGCCTACTTCTAGTCTTTGGAGTGCCATCAATTGCCATCTATCTAGCTTGGTTGAGGGTGGTGATGGGGTATCATAGCATTGCTCAGGTAGCAGTAGGGTGGGTCCTTGGATCCGGTGTGGCATCTAGTTGGTGGTTGGTAGGGCATAGGAAACTGTTACCCTACCTAGCAGCAAGTGATCCTATGTATAGTAAATTGTTATATGGGCTGACGGTAGTGGCAGTGGTGGTGTTTAGTTATACAAATGTTAGAAGATGGGTTCAAGAGAAGATGAGTTGATTCATTTGGTGGGTATGTATTATTGTTACATGTACAGCAGTTTCCAAGTTGAACATTGATGTACCGGGTAGGTATAAAATACTTGGTACCGTGTAGAAAACATTTCATTTTTCTCGAGTTTTTGAGCTCAAAAACTTGGGTGACTCCTACTGTTACATTGACCGCACCCATTCTCTCCACAGCCTGGCATGTATTCCAAGAAGTATGTGAATTGTAAATTAGTTGGTTACTTTGAAAATTGAGAATAGAATGGTAGGTAATGGGTGGTGACTTATAAGACGACCTCCAAGTTCAAGATTCGGACCTCCAACATTGAATCATCGACCTCCAGCAGATCTGGCTCTAGAGCGGAGGGGCGTCGACAGCCGAGGGAATGGTGCAGATCCAGTCTTTAAATACAGCGAATGAAATTGCTTCATCTTAACTTTTTTAACATCTGAGTAGGTAGTTTAAGTGTCAACGAGTGGCAATAAGCAAAAAAAACAGCTTATAACTTTGAATGCGAGTAATCTCATCACTGATTCATACCAAACCACTAAAAACAAAGACCCATTTGCACAATGGCACAATTACATCAAGATCCCCAGCTTCCTAGACGCCCTCTCGGCAACACAGGGCTATATGTCTCAGTATTAGGCTTCGGTGCCTCACCGCTAGGAGGTGTCTTCGCTCCAATCGACCAAGATGCCGGCATCCAAGCAGTTCACAGAGCCTTCCAACGAGGCATCAACTTCTATGACACATCACCCTACTATGGAGACACCAAATCAGAATCGGTACTAGGAAAAGGCCTCGTAGATCTACCCAGAGACCAAATTATTGTTTGCTCCAAAGCTGGGAGATACGGGTCTGGTTTCGACTTCTCAGCCCAGCGAATCACAGCCAGTGTTCAACAAAGCTTAACTCGACTCAACCTCTCTTACCTGGACATAGTACATGCACATGATATAGAATTTGCAGATCTCAACCAAATCATCAATGAAACACTCCCTGCATTATGCAAATTAAGAGATGAAGGAATTATCAGACATGTTGGCATCTCTGGACTTCCTTTGAAAATCTTCCACAGAGTATTAGATGCAGTACCACCTGGTACTGTAGACGTAGTACTATCATACTGCCACCATACTCTAGCAGATTCTACACTGGTAGACAATCTCGTACCTTATTTAAAAGAAAAAGGAGTAGGCGTAATCAATGCATCTCCCCTGTCTATGGGGTTGTTCACTCCTCAGGGCCCTCCCGACTGGCACCCAGCACCACAGCAACTGAAAGCAGCTGCATCAAGAGCGGCACAGATATGTGAGAAAAACAGTGTGAGTCTACCTGCACTAGCTATTAAGCATGCAGTGAAGAGTTGTGATGATATTGCTACGCATCTAGTTGGGCTCTGTACTCCAGAGCAGGTGGATAGTAATGTTGACAGTGTTCTGACTGCCTTGGGTGTTGCTGCAAATAATGATGATTGTGATGAGAAGATAAAAGGCGAGGTGGAGGAACAGTTGGTACATGTCTTTAGGCCAGTTATGGGAATGACATGGCCATCAGGGAGGGAAGAAAATAATTAATTGAATTGAATTGCATATCGGATTTGAGCAATATAGTGTTACAACTACTAATTAATATACACATGCACACATCAACAATCAACACACCCCAGTCAAAGGGGTAATCCTATCTACATGTGACCACTCAGGTCCAATGAAATAGTACCTACTATGCACCTCCACTTCTGTCCCTGTAGTATTATGATGATGATCACCATGCTTCTTCCTGCTTGTACTAAAACAATTCATCAAAGCACTACTCCTCTTCTTCATACCACCATCATCATCATCCCCTACAATCTTCTTCTCAACCACACTTCTCACCGACAACACCCCACTATCACATAAAGTATCCAACAATGTCTTGGCATCATCATATGCAAGTACCTCCATCTTGATAATCAACATATCCTCACTCACACCTGGATGTCTCATTGCAATACTAATAGCTCTTTTTATCAGAGATTGCCACAGGGGAGTGTTCACCTTGCCTTGGTGATCAGTCCAACATTTATAATACACGTCCTTATTTGGCTGCAGCTGTCCTTGCGGTGGCAAATGAGTACCGCTACCACTACCACTACCATTCAGCAGCTGCATCATCATGACATGTTCATCATCATTATTATTATTACTACTACCTGCATGATGAGGAAAAGCAAGAAGATTCTGGCTGAATTCAGGACAATAGAATCTATAATTATGGTTATCGTTACCATACACTGGTTTACTAGATCCAATAGCAGATGCAACTCTCCTCACTAAGCCATACATCACCAATTGGTCTAATGACTTTTGTATTTCCATCAGTATAGCTGGAGAAGACTCTAAAGAATCACCCAGCTCTTGGAGTGTACTGCCTGTGTCTCCCATTGCTCTCAGTAAGGTAAGACAGACTTCAGCGAGAGCACATGCATCCGCTGCTTTGAAACAGGCTGCTTCTGCTTGGCTTCTGATCCTCTCGCTCACTGCTACGAGGGATGGCTGGAAATAGATCATGTTGCTTACTTTCTTATTAACATTATTGATGGATGTATTATTTCTATTATGGTGATTAACACTACTACCTGTTGTACCCACTAAAACAGACATGGTGGGAAATAGTGATGCCTTGTTATTCGTGATCTGGTCAAGAGGGACATCTCCTATTTTGATACTATCAATCTTGAGAGTCATACTACCAGCGGCGATGTTATCAAGGAGAGTGGCAACTGCTCCGCCATGCAGCTCGCCATCTGCACTGTTGTTCAATCTGACTATATGTTGAGAGTTTGCAGCAGTAGTAGTAGTAGTAGTAGTAGTAGCAGTAGCAGTAGCAGTAGTAACAGTCTGGTGAGAAGTCAAGTAGGCAGCATACCTAGCAGCAGATTCAAACAAGGATGATGACAGTTTCATAGGTCTCACATGACTCCTAAATCTATCAGAAGGTTGCAGACCATGTGTTCTCACACTAGGCGGTACCAGCAGGCCACACGCAACCAACCATTCCAGTGCAGCAGATACATCTGTATCAGAAAATCTACTGGAAAGTAACCTAGCCACACCATTAACAACACTGTCAGTAGTACCGTCATCATCATTGCTACTGCTATTATTATTATTATTATTATTACTATTATTATTATTATTATTAGCTGTCACTTCATAGAATGAAATGAACTTGACAACCTCAGCAGCCACAGCAGCCAGACCAGATACAGGAACCAGCTTCCCTCCAACAACAGCTCCATGCACACTTCCTCCACTGCTGATCGATTGACTGACCTTACCAGCCCAGGGACGAAGGACAGTGATGGTCAATGCTTTTCTACTCTGTTGTTCTTGCTGCTGCTGCTGCTGCTGCTGTTGTCTTGTAGTCAGCATACCGGGAGCAGGAGCTGCATATTGCATTGGAGTTAATGCCACTACAGATTCTATTAATTGTTCCAGGGTAGATAATGCTTCTTTATCTGCATCATCAACTGCATCGAATAATAATAATGGAGGGGGTAGGGGTGGAATGGGTTGACCATGTTCTCCTCTAGCCTTCTTCTTAGCTGCATTGTTTTCAGTATCATCATCAACATCAGGTGGGCCGCGTTTGCCTCCCACCGCATCTACTGATGGAGACCCAGCTGGGGGAAGTGGTGCAGGTAGAGACAGGCCATCTAATACGTCACCGTCACCGTCACCATCACCATCACCAAGGTTCATAGCAGAGGAAAAGGCCTCCCTCATCACCTTACGTTCGTGTACAGCGGCAGCTAGATCAATAATACGTGTACACAGAGGAGCAGTATCAGCACCACTTCTTATTTTCTTCAGACGATGTCTCAATGTAGACTCTCCTATATTGTGTGGTTTGTTGGGAATGGTGCGCCAATGCATGGGCCTGTCAGGGCCAGAGGCAGCAACGAAGGCGGTCCAGCAACGTAGGAGCTGCCTGTCTTCACTTTGATACCATCTCTTCTTTCTTTGTAAGACTGGTCGTTGTGATGCTGGTTGTTTTTGTCCAGGCTCCCTCTCACTGGCCTCTCCCCCTTCTTCTTCTCCCTCCTCCTCTTCTCCACCAACTCTATCCTCCCATTCTTCCTCCTCCTCCTCTTCCTCCTCCTCCTCCTCCCACTCATCTTCATCATCTAAAATATCCATCAATCTACGTTTTCCAGTAGCATGCCGTCTATGTTTCCTTACCTTCCCCTTCTCCATCCCAGCATCAGTGTTGTTACCGCCACCACCTCTTCTCCTTCCTCCTCCTCCTCCCTTGGTGGAACTACTGCTGGTGAAAGTTTTGCTACTAGCCAGCAATATTTGAATAAAAGGCAAACCCAGGTCCTTGGCAGCTCTACACACAACATTAAAGGATTTCCTCTCACCAATAGGCATTGCAGTTTCAACTTGAGTCACTATAGCCAAAGGAATAGCAGCCCTAATGCCCCAATTCCTCTCCAACAACGCTTCTGGAGCAGCATCGTATGGATAGCATTTCTTAATAATTAATGCCTTTTTGTTTCTCCCAGGCACCAAACCACCAAATGCAAATAACAACCAGGCCAATCTATTCCAAAACTCTTCTCTCTGTTGATCATCAGTTGCATTAAACATCATCAATCTGTTCTTCACCCTCAAATCATCCTCCTCCTCCATATCTTGCACATACAGCTCTCTGTGAAATAGATATGATGAATCTGAAGATGAAGTACTCAGTGTGGTATTTTCATCCACTGGTACCACCACACTGATAGCTCCCAACTTGACCAACATATCAAACAACGCGCTCAACCTCCCCATCGGTCTATCTCTATTGAAATTATCTAAGCTACTTGCCAACTCCTTCTTTGTCTCTTCTGGTAACTGCTCAATTATAACTGTAGCATAGTTCTCTCTCAATTTAGTGATCAAGTCATGATTGGAGGAGGAGCTTCCTACAATAGATAGGTACTCGTATACAGTGAAAGAGTTCCATACTTTCTGAGAGGTCAGGAGATTGGCCCCTAGGGTGGCTTTATTACGGGGTGTCTGGAGGGTGAGACCCTTCATTGGGCCGGATTTATTGGCTTTGGACTCCCAACCTGGTTTAATGGAGCCATCAGCTTCCACTGCTGGTGGAATATGTGATACCAGGAATACCGAACCCTCTTGTTTATTTGTACTAGCAGATCTGGGTCCTTCTGATCCTCCTTCTCCTCCACTACCATCACCACCACTACCACAATATTGACTATCTAATAAACTAGCAGTGGCATCCTTTTCCAACATAAGTCTGACCAGTACATCATGTAGTGCTTTTGCTCTCGTCATTTTATAACTTGAGAATCCATTCTTGACCAAACTACCTATAATATGACTGTATCCTTTCTGTTGCTGTTGCTCTTGCTGTTCTTGTTGCTGTTGCTCCCTTCTACCACTGCCACCGCCACTCTTATTAATAGTACTGCCACCACCAAAGATGTTGGTGTTCTTAGGTGTAGTATTAGGAGGCAGCAGCAATCTTGGTACATTATCAAGGACGGGAAGCGAATCAAGAGATGCCACAGCTCTCCTACCACTCCCACTCCCACCAAAACCACTACCAGCAGCAGTAGAAGGTCTACCCGGCCTTGCCTTTCTTCCATGTGCTCTATACTGCTCATAAACTTTATTGATAAATGTCTCATCCAACACAGTACCAGGTCTGACCAACACTATCTGAGCTTTATTAGAAAGTGAACCAACAGCAGAAGGGAAGTTGAGATCATGTGCTTCAATGAGACCCTCCACTTTAGCTCTAGCCACTACACGGTTGCATGTCTTACGATCTGGTTGCACTGCCTCAGGATCGCCGGGTTTTCTATCTCTTTCTTCACAATCCAGAAGATACTTGCCCATTTCCATGGACAACAGGAACCCATCTTGATCGATACGGTCCATAGTCCATTTCAGACGGCGATCTCCTCTCTCAGTAGCTTGACGGCGAGGACCATAAAAGTATCCCTGTGCTCCCTCAGTGCTGACATCTCCTCCTCCTCCTCCTCCTCCCCCCCCTACACCACCAAGAGCCCCTCTATCTAGACCACCTTGAGCCAGTAAATTACGAGCTTCCTGTGCCGTTAACTTCTTACCATCAACTCCACCTTGCATCAACAACTGCATCATCTCTTCATCCACCTCACCTCCTTCATTGTCATCATCATCATCCACTACTTTCCCATCACCACCAGCAGCAATGGCTTGTCTCAATGCTCCACCAAACCCACTATTCTTGTTCCCTCTATCCAGCGGAGATGGAAGAGGGGAGACAGAGTTGCTATATTGATTCAGCAGCTGACGAGAAGCTGTATATTTCAAGCTGATGATTCTTCCCAAATTGCAACTCCGAGTACTGACTCCAAATCTCTGCTTTAATTCCTTGCATTTAGGCGCAGCTCTCTTCATATTCATTGCAAACGCACCATCCAGCTCATATGAAGCAACACCAGCGTCACCAGCGGAAATCATCCTTTCAAAAAACTGACGATTAATGGCAGCCTCTGCTACCTGTTCCCCATGTGTGAGATAGAACACTCGTTCATATGGATCTTCATCGCCATCTTCATCTTCATCATCATCATCCTCTCCCTCCCCGTCTCCTGTGTAGGCCTTCGCCAGTCGGAGACATCTGACTGGTTTATTCACTATAGGCCCCCCATTCCTACCTCTCTTCCCTATATTTCCCAGATACTCCTGGATGTAGCCCTTTTTAATCAGGGCAGTTTTGACACGGCGGAACACTCGGTGTCCTTTACTTCCTTGGTAGCCTAGTAACTGTTTCAAATCAGCTTCTACGACGGTCTTTCCTGGGACGGAATCTATCTTGGTGCATATGCGAACGAAATGAACTTCATCGTCTGCTGTTGATAAAACTGGATTAAATCTTGATGCAAATGCTGCCATTGCAGCTGTACTACTAGGACTGGCACCGGTCTGCTGACCAGCTCCAGCTGCACCTCCAGCTCCAGGTACGTATTTTTCATACCTGCCCATCCGCTCAGGAGCAAATTTGGAGAGATGGATAATGTTTGTCTGTATGGTGGTAGAAAAATTATTAGGCTGCTCCATTTTGAACATTGATGGTCTCTTGGTGACTAGACCTCTCTGAACTAGGTTTTTAATGACGTAGAAGAAATTTTTATTATCTGATCCTTCAATGGCAGCCAGGTGGCTTTGGTACGCACCTTGGGCACCTGTGGCTCCAACTCTGAGGAGAGTTCGGAATTGGACCGCTGAGAGGTGGAACTTGGCTGTACGGGCTGCATAGAGGCCTACTGCAGCTAGTTGAAGGACAGTAGAGCATACAATGCGGATGTTGGCTTGCTCTGCTACTTGGAAGGAGGTTATTTCTGTGTCGGTGGCTGGGCGACCAGGGATGCCTTCTTGGTCATCTGGAGGGGTGGATTTATGTTGTTTCCAGATTTCAGTGATATCTCTAATGTTGTCTGTGGCTGTAAAGTCAAAATCTGCGGGGAATACCCTGAAATAGATGTCTCCGGCGATGGCTGCTTGTTGGAAGTGATGCCAGAGCAAAGACTTGAAGTCGGTGGTGAGTGATCCTAACGAGAGCTTCTCTACTGGATCAGCTCCGAGTTGCCACACCTCCGCAACGGAGCAGCCTGTATTAACACGAAGGAAAGAGTTAGCAAGGTGTTCTCCAAGGAAACCAGGGAAGATAGCCAATCACAACTGTAATCTCAGAGAGAGAAAAGTATGCAAAACAAGATAGAAACGCACCGTGATCTCCTCGCAAGGAGATGAGCTCTATGCAACTCTGAAATAGATTGTCCATTATTCCTAGGGTTTCATTAGAAAATTGGTAATAATCTTCAATCTTGAGGAGATTCGAACTGATTTGTATTTCGTTTTGCTTTCAAGCAGTCAATTCGCCTTGTGGCTTCACGTTCAATCTATACTATACATTCTATCTATGAAATTTTTTAATCGCTGTTATTTTGCTTAGATAGTGGTATTTAGAGCTCCCAATGAAATCCAACTTTCACCACCGTCATCTCACTCGCAGTGATCTGCATCACAATGCAGGGCAGGAGACATTGTCCCATTACCCATTAAGTAAGGCAACGTTATCATATGTGCATGTGTGCACCTAGTCCATCTATATGTCAATAGCTCTCCTAAGGTTCACCTTGCGACGTTCAAATGCCCTTGGAAACCGAGCTGGGAAAACTGTCGACAACCAACGCTTCAAACCACCATCTAGGAAACCTATACAAAGCTAGCTATTTCAGCGTAACAAAAGCATATTAATTGGATTAATAGCTGTCAGTTCAATCTTTTCTAGCCGTCAAATTCCCATAAAATTTTACAGAAACTCTTCCCTCAAGGCATGCTGACAAAACCTTGAATTAACAATAAAAAAAACAAACCCTCCAGCATATATGACGTCCATCTCATTCATCAGATCCAAGTTCTTACGGTCTTGCATATTATCACATCCAAGACCATTGCACAATTTCTCTTCCAGCCTCCACCGTCTCGTCCATCAACGCTCTTCCCTTCCAGTCATCTCTGTCGTCGTATGTCAAGCCACGCCCTCCTCCGCGCCATCACAGAGAGGCAGTGGTAGACTTAGACCCCCTTCATCATCAAAAGCACCACCAGAGGATCCTAAACCTAAGAAAACATTCAAAGACTTGGGCCTCTCTCCTGATCTCCTCGCTGCATTAGAAGAAAAAGGTCTTTCAGAACCCACCGAGATCCAAGCCACTGCCGTCCATGCCATCCTCACTGACCGCTCCTCTGACTTCACCATAGCTTCCCACACTGGATCAGGCAAAACCCTAGCATACCTCTTACCAATAATACAACTAATCAAAGAGGGCGAGGCACTACAAGGCATTGTAGCAAAGGCAAAGCGACCCAGAGCTCTCGTCCTTGGTCCCACCAGAGAGCTGGCTGAGCAGGTCCTTGGTGTGGCCAAGTCATTGAGCCATGTAGCCAAGTTTAGGTCATCTCTGGTGACCGGAGTAGGAGGGAGAGGGAAACAAAGAGAAATGCTGGCCAAGCCAATGGATATTATAGTAGGAACCCCCACTAGAGTAGTACAACATGCCAAGGAGGGCAACGTGTACTATGGAGATGTAGAGTTTATTGTACTGGATGAAGCAGACACTATGTTTGACCAAGGGTTCTTGCCCGAGGTGAGGGAAATAATCAAGGCAGTGAAGAATAAGCCTGTACCAGCTAGATGCCTGTTGGTCAGTGCTACAATGACAAAACAAGTCAAAAAACTACTGATTGAAGATTTGCCTGGAATCAGGCAACTGGAGACGTCTTCATTGCACAAAGGTATACCAGGAGCACGTCATGGATTCATGGCACAGCCATCCGGGACTGATAAATTGACATTATTGATGCAGTTGGTGGAGGGAGAGGCGCGTAGAGGGAAGAGGATGATGGTGTTTTGCAATACAATAGATAGCAGTAGAGCTGTTGAGCATACATTGAATGATGCTGGATTGTTTACTGTGTGTTACCATGGAGATGTCCCTTTGGAGCAGAGACAGGAAGCTATCAAGTTGTTTGTTGCTGGAGGTAAATTAGGTGCTATTGATGTAGATGCTGATGTATCATCACAATCTTCTTCATCATCATCATCTGAAAGTGTTGGTCCTCCTCCATTATTAATATGCACAGATCTAGCAGCTAGAGGTTTGGATATACCCGGAAGAGTAGATCATGTGGTAAACTTTGATTTTCCCCGTTCTCCTATTGACTACCTACACCGCAGTGGTCGTACAGCGAGAGCAGGCGCTACAGGCAAGGTGACATCAATTGTGGGTAAAAAAGACCAAGTTTTAGCCAGTAGAATAGAGGAAGCATTATCAAAAGGACTCGCCCTTGATGAACTCAGCTCTGATAAGAAAGTATTGCCTCCACACATGAGACCTAAGAAGGAAACGTTGCAGAAAAGGACGATTGAAAATAAGGCAGCCAAGCATTCAAATAAAGGGATGAGGGGAAGTGCCAGGTCGGGAGGGGTTGGTGATGGTAGGAATGTGGACAATAGGGGAAGGCCGGTGTTAACACCCCCAAAGAGAGCCAAGACTTTGAAAACTAAAAAATTTTCATCTTTCAAGTAATTTGTAATAGTTTTGCATTGGGGTGGTGCTGTCTACGTAGTTGGAGAATGCTATTCTTATCACTGATTCGTTCCTGTGTGCGAAAATGTGCTAAAGGAACGAAAACTCAAACATTTGCTCACCCAAAGGCGCCCCACGCGGAGGAGGCTGAGATTGCTGCGTGTAGTGCTCCTTTCAAGTATGTAATAGTTTTTAATAATCAACCTATTGATCAATAACCCTTACACACGTATACACACACATACATACATATATCACCTCCCAAATCTCTGTCGTGTGGTCCCATGTCGTTTCATCACCGCATCCAATTTACTCCACGTGACCCCCTCCACATCCCCCAAATTATATATCTCTGATGATCTAACTGTCCATGATGGAAACCCTGCTAATGTAAGTGCCTCTCCAAAAATTACTAGTATGTCTGGCTCTAGACACACTGCTGGGCCAGCTACTTGTGATAGTTCATATTTTAGTTGTACTGGCGCTCTCATTGCCTTTTCTCTCTTCAACTTATCACTTTTGTTACCGTATGGTGATTTTGCTCCTTCTCTACCACTACTACTACCACCTCCCACTACTACTAATTTATCTGCTGCTGCTGTCAAGGGCCACTCTGCATCATCTGATGATAGGAGGTGCACATGCATGGTGGGGGCTATGGAACCCCCATCTCCCCCCCACATACCATTATTCAGAGATGTATTTAATAACAAGTCTCTTGAAGGAGAATCTAAATAAGAACTGCTATTGGTGGTGGCATTATTATTATCTAGGGTAAAGTCCCATCCAGAGTGGAGGGTAAGTTTATCTTCAATAGTGGGATCACTCCATTGCAATTCCTGATGTACACTATCTAGTTGATCCTTGAGGAGGCCTGATGGCTCATAGACGAGGACGTGTTTGAATTCCCGAGCAATGGCCCATTTGAGGACTCTAGAGAGGGCTTGGATTTGTTTCTCTCCTTGATATTGTTGGGAGATGCTGACGCCGAGGATGGTGGGGCGAGAGGGACGTTTGCCTCTGGATGGGGAGGGGTGGTGGGTGTGTCGGCCACTGTTGAATAGTACTGAAGAGGCGGTGCGGCGGAAATGGAAGAGGTGTTTTATGGTGCTTTTAAAGGAGGAGAATCGGTCGATGATCCAGAACTTGAAGGAACGAAGGTACTGGCAGAGGGTGATAAAGAAGGTAAGGAGTTTGTAGCCTATTTGTTTCATTTTCTAGATCAGATCAACCCCGGTCAGGCTTGGTGGTGCATATAATCGTTTATCACGTTGTGAATTTTGTCAAAATCCCTCCTATTTCATGATATAATTGCAATCAGTCATGTGGAATTTGGAGAACAAGTTGGAAAAGGTGCAGGCAACCTGACTCAGTCAGACATCAAAGCGGGGGCTCAAAGGCTTCGAAAAAAAGTCAAAATTTTGGTTCAAAAACCGTTGGAAAGTACATTGAGAGCGCATTTATTGCAGTATACTGTATGATACACATCGAATGCATTCACCTGAACAATCTGATCGACGCTATGGCCAGAATCTAGTGAAAACAAAAGCCCTTTTTTGCATATGCTGAATCTTGCTTTTTCTCCAACAAAAATGGCACCGAATGAACATTATGTTTACGTCTACACAGGTCCAGGTGCATCACCTCGATCCAGTCTCTCAGCCATCTACAGCCTGCACCGAGCATTATCCCCATCTGTCACCGTCGCCCCCTTGGACACCTCCTCCCTCCTCTCCGGCAACTGGTGCCAGTCTGCACTCTGCCTCGTCATGCCCGGTGGAGCAGACCTCCCATATTGCCGCCTACTCAATGGACACGGCAATTCCATCATCAAAAGCTACGTAGAAAATGGAGGCTCCTATCTAGGCCTCTGTGCTGGTGCTTATTATGCCTGTGCCAGGGTTGAATTTGAGCCAGATACTGCATTGGAAGTGTTAGGGGATAGAGAACTTGCATTCTTTCCTGGTGTTGCTATAGGTAGCTTGTACAGTGGCTTTACATATGAATCAGAACATGGTGCCCACACTGTTCCTCTGAAATATCGTAGCAATAATAGTAATAGTAATAGCAGTGATGATGCTACCTGGATTGATTGTGTCGACTACATCAACGGCGGCCCCAAGTTTGTTCCTTATAACAACAACAATGCGTCATTATACGAGACATTAGCTGTGTATCCTGAAAAGTCCAATGCCCTAGCAGCAGTTAGGTGTACGGTTGGTAAGGGAGTTGCTGTATTATGTGCAACCCATCCTGAGTTGGACGCTATATTGATTAGCGAGTCGAATCTACGCGAATCAGGTGCTATCATTGATGATACACAAGTTGTAGATATATTATCAGCAAAGAGTAGTAGTAATAGTAATAATGATAGTAAGGCAAATCATGCCAAACTGCCTGAGAATGTAGTGAAATTAAAAGAGATACTGACAGCTCATGGCGAAGATAGACGGAGGTATTTAGTTCGATTGTTGATTGCTGCTGGGCTTGGAGAGTTTCTTTCTACTGTTGTTACTGTTTAATTGTGGGAAAAAAGCTTGGATTGTTACAGTAAGTTCCTATCTACTGCCATACACATAATCATTATTACTGTTCAAGTGGGAAAAAAGCATGGGTTATTATAGTAAGTTCCTATCTACTGCCATACACATAATCATTATTACTGTTCAAGTGGGAAAAAAGCATGGGTTGTTATAGTAAATTCCTATCTACTGCCATACACATACACATATTCATTCATCAAGGCTATCCTCGCCAACTTCAAACAACTGGGTAGAAGTACCGGCATCTCCAACAAAAGCAATGCTTTGTTGGACCGCTCCCGTGGTCCCGAGGTCCTTACTTTTGCTGTTCTATCCACAAAACTCAGCCACCTTGGAGCAACATTCCACTGGACATTCCAATGGAATGGCAGGGAATGGCTTCAGTCCTGCCCTTTCATATGCGGCAGATAGTTGCAATTCGATTAGTTCTTCGTTAACTTGGCGAGCTGGGCTCTCACCTTTCTCCTTTTTGGAAATGGAACCAGTTGCCTTGGACTCATTGAGAAGCAGTGCAAAGATGCACAAGGCAGCCAATAAGAGAGCTTTAAGAGTCATTTTCATTGTAATTGTATTATATGGTGTTATAGTGACGATAACTTATGAAATATTGTAGTTTTATGGGATCCTTTACATGGTATTTTGGTCCAAGGCCAATGTTATTTATTTATTGGACTAGCCAAAGGGTTCCAGCTTCCTTGCCTACTGGGCTAACATCCCCTCTCCTTTACTATTATTCCTCCTCGTCTTCATATCAACCAATGCCATCTTCTTCCCACCAGGAGCACTCCGGAGTTCCATGTATCCAGTACTGAATGACCAGGTACTACATTTCATGCTAATGCAGGGATGACTGAGGCAGGGTCCATCCAGCACTAAGGTTTTAATTGCCGACTAGGATGGTCGGGAGTGGTAGTGATCAGTATAGTAATAACATCGGATGGTATGATGGAGATGAAGGTTGCCCAGGATGGTGGTCGTTGTAAGTGTAGGCAAGTATGGGGTTGTTTGATGGTAACTAGGACAAGTTGTTGGATGGTGATATGTTGATTGATTTCAATAGTACATCGTGTGCATTATGATTGTTGGCAAATCCGTTGATATGTGCCCCGACTCTTTCTGGGATTTGTTGGAGGAGGAGTGTGCTCGTGTGATGCATCTCAAGCTAAATAGTAGCAGGTTTTGCAGTAGACATCGTGCAGTTTGAGTGCATAACATTAGTTGATCCTATTAATCGTAACTGCCATTAAGACATACTAAAACATTCAGCAGATTTTTGTTTCATGAGCTGTGTAGAGACGATCATACGAATTGGATTTACAATGAGACGGAGAGCAGAGCTAAACAAAAGGGAAATAAGAGTGATTTCCATCCCCGTCTATCTGTCGACGTTGATTCGTCCACCAGCTTGCTCCACAAAGGTCACCTCATAAACGCCACACCATACCCTACTGCTGCTACACATCTTTGAAAATTATCAATTGCTGGTTGTTAAGTAGCATGTAATTATAGATTCATTCAACTATACCTTAGGAAAGGAATGTCAGGCATCTTAAGCCTCAGTTGCTGGAGTAGCAACTTCTTCAAGTCCAGTGACCTCACCAGATAGGAGAGAGGACCAGAATCCAGAGAACAAACCAGTTGGGAGCTCTGGAAGGTCAAGGGTTGGGAGCTCTGCGCTCTTGAGACCATCAGAGTGCTTGCCCAAGCCGCTCAACTTGCGACGGAAATTTGGCTCAGTGGCAGGACCTGAGACCTCATTGGCCTCAGTCAAAAGATCGGTAACCACACCAATAGCTTCAATGAATTGCTCCTGGAGACCAGAGATTTTTTCTCCAACGACTCTGTCGAGGACATTAGAGGCCTCGCCAAGCAGCTTACGGTTCTGGTCAACAGGGGCACCTGCAGAAATTGGGAACAGAGAGGATCGAGGTCAGATACATCGAATTTCTTCTCGATTAAGGCGTATGATTGTTGAATCTATTGAAAGTAGGTAATTCGTCAAGTGTAGCCGAGTTGGAGAGGATTAAAGATAATTTATGCGATCATCAAGGTCAAGTCACATGGACGTGACAAACACCACCAGTAGATCTTTTGTCCAAGTCATAGTACCCATGAGCAAACCTTAGAAAGCATAATTGAGCTTACCAGACGCAGTTGAGGCAAAAGCCAACAGCAAAGCTGCAACAGCCAATTTAGACAGGGAGAACATCTTGGTTTGATAAAGAAAGAGGAAGAAACGCCTAAGCAACTACTTTACAATTAAATTTCTTGAAATTTTATAGCAACGCCCAACATATCACCAACAAATAATTCAAACTCGCCCTTCTACTTGCTTATAGTGACATCCTACAGTGAAAAAACCCTAGCGCGCTTCTTCCCCTCTCACCATCCTAGTATTTTTCCTATTCATTTCCATTCCCTTACTCCCTCTCCATATTATTACTTCCTTCTATTCAAGCTCTGCTCCGTCAGTTGAACTAGTGCCGCTCTAGCCTCCTCCGCATGACTGCATTTCTCAGGAGGCAAGCTCTCCAACGCAGACAACGCCCCCTTGGCATGCGTCATGGCCAGTTCCCTCGCTCTATGGATCCCATCACTACTCTCTACCGCCACTTTCGCTGCCTCCACATCTCCTTCTCCCCTAAACCTCCTCTTCATCATCGGCAGCAACTCTGGCCTTTGCTCAGCAGCAAACAACACTGGAGCCGTCGATAATCCACTTCTCAAATCATTCAAAGCAGGCTTCCCCAGCTCTGCACTACTACCAGTAAAATCTAATATGTCATCTACTAATTGGAAAGCTAGACCCAAATGTCTACCATATGCCCAGGCAGCTTCAACTTCTTGCTGACTGTGATCTCCCAATACTGCCACACTACGACATCCATTAGCAAACAATGTTGCAGTCTTATATGTTGTTTTCAATAAATAATGCTCCATGGATGCAGCTTCTTGTGGGGATGCACCCATCTGTAGTACCTCCCCCATGACTAGATGCTCGAGACACTGACACATCAGCGCAATAACCTCTGGTGTTCTTAAAGATGCCAGACTGACTGATGCTCTAGCTAGTAAAAAATCACCTGCCAATATTGCCAATTTATTACCTGCATCAGTCTGGTTAAGGGCAGTGAGTCCCCTTCTAGTGGAAGCTTCATCTAGAACATCATCATGGAGTAGAGATGCTACATGTATAAGTTCAGTAATCTCGGCAATACGTTGCTGGCGCCTTCTGACATGATTGGGATGTACAGATGCTGGAGATGTGTCTACTACGGTGCATAAATCTGGGGATGGAGAGGATGAGGCTAAGGCAGATGCCATGAGGAGGAGGACTGTAGGACGTAGTCGTTTGCCTTCTCGGCCATGTTTGAAGAAGTAGTTGGCGGCGGTGGAGAGTTTAGGGATGTCGGTGGAGATGCATAATCTGACACGTTCGGAGACAGTGTTTAGTTCCTCATTGACTAAACTGAATGGATCTATTTCTGGTTTAGGGTAGTTGTTGTTGGATTTTGATGGCTGTTCTTGTTGCTCCTCTTCTAAAGCGCCTCTGAGTTGTGGACTGGTATGGGTGGAGAGGCAAGATTGCAAGAAACGTTGACGTCCACTGAACAGCAGTGTGACGACCTTGCTTGCTTGTGACCTGAGCATGAAGGATTGAATTGCTAAGATGAGGTGATTATTGTATTATCTGACATAAGTTTGACTGCTTTCAAAATTTGAAAAGGCGATTATATTTGTTTTGGCCCGAATTATTATGTGAATCACAGAGGTTCTGTAATGTTATCAACTTGGTTTCAAATAGCACTCTAGAGATTGTGAATCTATTCAGTACAATGATTTGCAAGGAATTGGGTATAGTAAGCATTGATCTCTATAATTTGTAGGTGATGAGAAAAGAGGGAAAACATGAGAGAGAGCCAGGCTCCTCCTCGAGCTCCCTCTCTCCGGCTCCTGGGCGACCCAGGATGGTTGGGTTGCTTTCCCGTCTTATAGACAACGTGTGCAGTATTGCAAACATACCTTTTGGATATATATACACACATAAACGTAAGTGACATACCCCCGGACATAGAATAGCTGCTTGACACCATCATAGCCATCAGCCGGCGTCTTTGAATTCTTCAATAAAGTATTGTTTGTAGGCGTGTTTGGATCTGAATTTGCTTCAAGTAACCCTTTGAATTGAAGATAAAACACATACTGCAGTCATGGTGTCTTAATTTCCCTGAACTCACAATTCATCATCCATCTTTTCCATCCTTCTCCTTCTACAGACATAATGGCTGACGCTCCAAGTGGCGAAAGAGGTGAAAGAGGTGGCTTCGGCCGTGGATTTGGTGGTAGAGGACGTGGTGGCGACCGTGGACGTGGTCGTGGCCGTGGCCGCAAGGACGATGGCGAAGAGAAGTGGGTGCCAGTCACCAAACTCGGCCGTCTCGTCCAGCAGGGCAAGATCAAGAGCCTCGAGCAAATCTACCTCTTCTCTCTCCCGATCAAGGAGTACCAAATTGTTGACTATTTCATTGGACCAGCTCTCAAGGATGAGGTCATGAAAATCATGCCAGTTCAAAAGCAGACTCGTGCAGGTCAGCGCACTAGATTCAAGGCCTTTGTGGTCGTCGGAGATTATAATGGACACGTCGGATTGGGAGTCAAGGGAGCCAAGGAAGTCGCTACTGCCATTCGTGGTGCTATCATCCTTGCCAAGATGGCCTTGGTACCTGTCCGTCGTGGATACTGGGGTAACAGGATTGGAAGTGTGCACACCGTCCCAACTAAATCTACTGGACATTGCGGCTCTGTCACTGTGCGCCTCATCCCAGCTCCACGTGGTGCCGGTATCGTGGCTGCCCGTACTCCTAAGAAGGTATTGCAGATGGCTGGTATCATTGATTGCTACACATGCTCTCGTGGATCTACCAGGACACTGGGCAATTTTGTCAAGGCTACCTTCTTTGCTCTGGCTCATACCTATGGATTCCTTACCCCAGATCTGTGGAGGGAAACTGTGTTCACTAAGAGTCCTATTCAAGAGTTTACTGATTTCCTAGCCAAGCCACAAGTAGGTAGAGCTCTTTACTAAGGTGGACGAGAAGAGAAGAAGTGAGGGTGGAGATGTAGAGATGGACTTTTAACTGAGTGTTGTAATATACAATAAAACAAAAGAAGTGATACCAGATACATTATTTAAGGACGTATAAGGTATGTGTATACGAGGAGGATATTGAATAGCTTATATGAGCATGTGGTTAGAACTGGCAGTGTGCAAAACAAACCAGTGGAGACACATCTCCTCTCCAAAGAAGTCAATCGGAGTGGGGATGCCAGGCAGGATTTCCAATTTAAATTTCGTTCCCATTTGCCATGATGGCACAATTTGGAGAAATTAGCGAATCTCGATGCATCTAGGGAGCTACAGGAGGTAGGCAATGGCGCAAATGCGGACAGCAGAAGATGTATTTATCGATTTTTGTGCAAGAAGGAGTGGAATTTTGCAAGCTTTGACAAATGACGTGAGTGATGATAACCGATCTTTCACAACTAGATTGAGCATAGTAAAAGTTCAAACATCAGCAGGAAAACTAACAGTACTTCTCCATCTTGCAGGTGGAATCATTTTTTCAATCATGCGACCCAAATAGAGAAAACCTTTGCCTCTATGGCCAACCTGATGGCTCTTGGACAGTCACAGTTCCATGTGAAGAGGTCCCTTCTGAGCTTCCTGAGCCAACTGTCGGTATTAACTTTGCCAGGTATGTCCCGACGACCTTTGTGTTTCCCATCTCTCCCCTTCCCTCCTCTTCTATTGTGTAGCTAACTCAACATCATTCTATACTTGTATGTCTACAGAGATGGTATTAAAAGAAATGACTGGCTTAACCTAGTAGCTGTCCATTCAGATTGCTGGTTATTGGCAGTCGCCTATTACAATGGTGCCCGTCTTGATGTGGAAGGAAGGAGACATCTCTTCAATGACATTAATTCTTTCCCCACTTGCTTTGAAATAGTATCAGGAAGAGCAATAAATGTAGAAGAACCAGCTCAGATCACCAAGAAACCCGATTATGGCATGGTTGTATGTGACCATCATCATCGTGCTACTGGTACTGGTATTGTTGAAGCTCCTGATGTTCCTGGTAGTGGAGAAGCCGGTCCAAGAAAGACCCGTCACAACAACAATAAAGATGCAGGTGCTGATGGAGGGTACACTGGTGATCAAGGAGATCCCTGTCCTAATTGTGGTAGATTGTATCGTACTGGAGAGTTCTGGATACAATGTGATTTCTGTGATAGATGGTTTGATGGAAAGTGTGTACAGATGACTCCACAATTGGCAGATCAGTCTTCGAGATGGGCTTGTCCTTTCTGTCAACGTGGTATTACATAGTGAGTGATGATGATGCTAAAGAGGAGGTGTAACTTTGCCAGCTACAGCAAAGTAGGCAGGCAGACGGGCTCCAAACTATACATTAGCCAACTACGATGATGTGATTTTAATTGTGTATTTTTTTAATTTTTCACTCCTTCTTCTGACGCTTTTATTGACTACAGGTACATGTATACAGAGCCTATTTATTTCTTCTTTTTAAAAGTTCACTGCAACAAAACACAAAATCTATACACAGTAGTGAAAGAACCTCACTCCTACTGCTAAGCACTAGCACTAATCGCCTTACTACCCAATACTTTCTGCATGTCAAACCTATCAGCCACCTCTCTAATCAAAGGTCCATTCATAATCTGCAACACAGTCACATCCCTACTGAACGGCAGATCTGGCAACAACTTTGGTGTCAACAGGAAACACTGAGGTGTTCCCGGCTGAGTAGCAGCTTCCACTAATTGTTTGAATATCTTACGTTCATTCACTGCATCCATTCCCTGATTGATCTCATCCACCACTCTGAATGGGGTGACTGTGACACCTTGGAGAGCCACTAGATACAACATAGTGGAGACTGATCTTTCACCTCCACTCTGTCTACTGGCATCAAGACAGGATAGGTTTTCATTCTCGCGGAATTTGACTCTGATTTCAATGGCAAAGTTGGCAAAGTCGTCATTAGGAGCCTCTCTCAGTGCAACTTCACCGGCACAGCCAACTTTCTGGAAGTTCACAGAGAAGGTTCTATCCACCTCAGTGATGATCTGTTTCAGTTCAGCCAACCAAGTTTCCTTCAAAGTAACTATCTTCCCAGAATACTCTGCAGCATCATGGTTCAGGGTAACTAGTTCACGTTCTAGTACAGATATTTCTCTACAACGACGTTCATACAGCTGCAATGCACCTGGATCTGTAATTTGAAGATCATTGGCATCTCCTCTCTTCCTAAGCATCATATCCTGCAGGCCTTGCAAATCATTAGGCAATTTGTCAAACTTGGCATTGAGCTCTTCAGTGAGGGGCCCATCAGTGGCTCTCTCTGCATCAGCTTTGGCCTTGAGAGCATCCCTTTTCAGATCATGCACCAGCTTTTCCATCATTTCAATACTACGCTCATAGTTAGCGACAGTCTTTTGCGCATCTGCATTGGCTTGGGTGAGAATTTCCAGCTGTTTCTTGCTCTCAAACAGAGATAATTGAGCATGTGTGAGATCCATATTGGCAGTTACTAATTCCTCTATTTTTCTTCTGATGGTTTTAGCACAGTTGAATGCCTGCTGTTTAAGAGACTTGAGTTCCTTTTGCAATTCTGGTCCCTTGTTACGAGGATCGTGTTTACTCTCCAGCTTCTCCAGCTCTTTCCTAGCCACATTCAGCTGTAACTCTACTCCTTTACGTTCTTGAAGTAGTTGACTCCTGTTCTTATCCATCTCTTTAAGTTCTGCCACTGCAGCATTATAACGAGAGTGGACCTCTGCAAAACGTCTGGTAGATGTCTCCACCTTTCCTCTAGCAGCCTGAATCTCCCTATCCTTTTGAGTGATTGATGTTTGGAGGTGGTTACGTGCAGCGTCCACTTCTGCCATTCCAGCATTACCCCCAAAGAACACAGGCTCTTTGACATTAGTAATCATAGTAGACACTGCAGATTGGTTATATTTACTCGTCCTCTTGTCATATTTGTGTTGAGGGGTCCACAGAGTTCTCACAGCAGGTGCCTCGCTCATCATTCTGTCATACTGCTGCGCAGTCTCCTCTCCTCCCACCAGGTGACTCCCCAAGTAGTGCATGTCATTCAATACGTGTTTAATCAGTGGCGGAGCAGTATACAAATCATTCAGTGTACCCACAACACCAAATCTTGCATATTCTCTTGGATTACCACACAAACAGGGAATAGGAGCATTTGCATCACCAGTATAGTTGGAAATACTTGCACTGTAGTTGCACTGTTCTTTCAAGCATCTATCCAGCAAATCTTGATCCTCTCTATTTTCAGTCACAAACATACGCCAAGTATTTTGAGGCACTGCTCCTTCCAGATATTTCACATGCTCTCTGGCAGGGACGTCCACAATGATGGCAATGGGCCCATACACACGACCCCTAAACATTGACTGATTGTTCCTCAGCCATTCAGCAGCAGCAGTGATACCACGAGAATTCCTTTCCAAGAAGGAAAGACGGTGGCTCCTGGGATCTTCCAACCTGGACAGTCGGTGCATCAAGTTTCCCCTCTCTCCTTCTAGAACATTCAGTGCATGGTCGGCTTCAGACTTTTCATGTTCCGAACTAGTCCTCTGTTGATGTAGATCATTCATCTTTGCCTGCAGTTTACGCTTCCCAGGAGGGTCACCAGTGTCTTCAGGAAGCTCACTGAGCTTGATACTCAGGGATGCAATTGCTTTCCTGTTCTTTTCCTTCTTCCTTTCCCACATCTCATATTTTCTGTCTAAACCACTCAGCTCCTCTGAAGTCTTAGTGATAGATTTATTAAAAGCTTCCAGTATTTTAGTTAGGGGATCAGGACCACCATCCACTTCTGTGATCAGCTCAACTTCAATCTCTTTTGGTTTCCCCTTGATAGCATCCACCTTGCATTTCAACACCTCACTTTCCTTTTTCTTCTTCTCCAGCTCCTTGTTGTTCTCTCCGTGTTTCTTAGCATGGGCCAGCTTCTTCTTGAAATCAGTCAGCTTCTTCTGTTCTGCATCAAATTCTCTCTGCTTCTCTCCATACATCAACCAATGCTTCTTCAGTTCCATGTCTTCAATCTCATTCAGCAAAGCTTCTCTCTTCCTCAGCTGAGCCACCGTACGTTCATTACGATCATTCTCCTCCTTCAAACGCTCCAAGGCTCTAAATTTAGCTTCTACAGCAGCTTCTGTATGTCTTAATTCATCTTTCATGATGATGAGTTCTTTATGATTCTCCTCGAGGTGAGCGTCACCAACAGCGAGCTCGGTTGCATGCAGCAGATCGACTGGCTTTAATTTGGCAAATTCTACCACCTTGTCTTGAGGTAAGAACTGACAGAGATTATCCAGCTGAATGTTGAGTCCCTTGATATGGTCTACCACGGTTCTCATGTGGACTTGTTGGCCATTAAGGTGCCATTCTGAGGAGTTGTCTGCAGACTTGATGGCACGTTTGACAACAATAGGCCTCTGACCAGGACCGTTGCTGAGCGTGATTTGGACAGAGCCATGGGTGCAGCCACGTCTGACAAAGGAGGAGACATTTTCTGCACGGCCTAGGAGCTTTTGGCCACCAGCAAGGCCGATGCATATGGCACAGACCAAGGAGCTTTTTCCTGTTCCATTGGGGCCCAAGACGAGATTGAGACGAGGACCTGGCTCAATGACAGCCTTGGCATAGGTCATGAAGTTTTCTACCTCCACCTTCATGATGGTTCCACGAAGGAACTCTCTGTCGTGGGAATGGGAGTGGTAAATGGGGTGAAATGGGCGTGGTAGGGATGATTGGGAGCAATTTCAATCAAGTGATCACGCTGAGCTTCAATTTGGTTCTATTCAAATCTAGGTCTTGAGCGCCAACTTACTCTACTTTCCGCCTTTTCATGGCCTTTCAACTTGATGATAAATTGTTCGTGGTGGAGAGGTTGCTACAGACAGAGATAAATCAAATTTGAATTTTAACTTGGTGATCTTCTCGTTCAAATGAACATCTAAGCGACCAAGACTTATCATGCAGTCCAATATATTTACTGTTGATTTGTTATTATGAAATGCTTTAGGACGAGGTATGGTCTTGGGCATTTGAGTAGGAGAGCAGGGTAAGGGACGACAGGAGAGTAAGGAGAACTTAAGATTGCCTCAGATTTCTCAAACACAAACCAATTCGAATAATGTTCCTATTACTTCATCATTGAATGTTCTAGATATCTAGAAGTGAGGACAGTTTAGCCATACTCGAGTCAATAGAAGTGATCAAAAATCATGAGTAGTTTAGCATCGTTGTCAAGCAGCAGAACAGGCGTAGCTTCTAGGTGCAATGCCCACAGCAGCACCAATAGAGCCATCAATTTCTTCAGACCCAGAAGTTTCTCTTCCCACGTACTCAATACCCCGTCTTTCTCTGGACGGTCATCGCTCTGCCGACCACCACAAGCTCGTCGCAGCGGCGGTGGAGGAGGAGGAGTAGACATCCAAGACCGCATTGTGGCCTCCCTCCCCTACCTCCTTCCCCTCCTTGATGGTGTCCGGTACGGTAGATTCTTCTTCATGCAATTCCCAGGACCCAGCAAGATCATCCTTACGCCACTCGTCCCATTACTGAATTTGTACAACGCGGTTCCTTTTGGTAGTTTGGCTGTCTTCTTTGGCATCTACCTAGGAATCATTCAAAATCAAAACTTTAGTAGATATGTGAGATATAACGCTATGCAAGCAGTTGTATTGGATATCTTACTGGTTATTCCAGGATTGTTAGAATCTATCCTAGGCAAGGCACCTATGAGTGGGTTTGCTCTACAGATCTATATCAACGCTTATAATACTATCTGGCTGTTTGTACTAGGGTCATTCTTGTTTGCGGTTGGTAAGGTAGCAATTGGACAAACTCCTAGATTGCCATTGGTGGCTGATGCTGCAGATGCACAGATAAGGTGATGTGTGTTGAGCACGGAAGTGTTTTCGAGCGGTGGGATGGCTTGCATGGATTAATTAGCGTGGAAGCTCACACTCCTTGGGTTTAATTTGATGTAACTCAACCTTTACTCCATCATGAGTCTATTTTGATAATCTTTTATCCATTCAAGTTGCTGCACTCTTCCTAATTGATCTTGAAACCTTGAAATGGGGCTCTCTACAGGTGCCATTGTCGGAATTGTGATAGGATGCGTCGTATTAGTGGTTCTAATAGTGGTATTAAGTGAGTCATACGCCTTCTTTTTGCGATATCTTCCCAGTCCCAATCACATCTAACATCCCCGCTCCCCCCTCCCTCCCAGCTTTGTGGCAATGCTCTGCTATTAAACAATCAACTGCAACCAAGAGCCAGTCAGGCAAACCTTTAACTTCAGCACCAAGTGCCAAGGGTGATCGTTTCTTCTCTAATCTCATGCCAAGCTTTATAGATAGGAAGGACAATGACATACAATGACAAGCCACAAGTGTATGAGAGATTTCAAAACAATAAAACACCCCTCCTCTCTATTCTGCTTTCCCTTTCATCATCCTCAACTACCCTTCATTTTATTCAACACCCAAGATACTATTTTATCATATTCTGCACTTAAAGCTACCCTTATTTTAGGCCTCCCTTGCCATTCATTATGGCCAATCCAAGTCTTCTTCCCTTCATCCACTATAGTCTTCCCCTTTCCTGGGCCATCTTCTGTAATGACTAGGACCTCACCAGAATGCCAATGAAACAATTCAGGTACAACAACTACACAGAATAAGGGTTAGTTTATGTAGGAGTGAGATATCAAAGAGCATATATGTAGGAATAAAATGTTTTACCGGGACTTACCTGCAGCAAATGCAGTAGGATCATGCATATGAACTGCATCCATTCCATACGATGTATTGTAATAATCACAATAAAACTGTGAAATAGATGATATAAAAGGGCCAAATCTACCACCATTTCCATTCAAATGCAGCAACACGTCCCTTTGTAGCAAACAACGATGCGTAACATCCAATCCAACAACATCACAATTTGGAAAGCTATTAAACACAATATTGGCAGAATCTGGATCCCCATATATATTGGCTTCAGCAGCTGGATTAACATTACCATTGATGTTAAATGCACCACCTAGGATGACTATTCTGTTTAACTTGGATGGCAATTGATGATCTAGGTGGAAGGCAAGGGCCATGTTGGTCAAAGCTGCCAGTGTCAGTACCGTGACTTGTCCGGGGAACTCATTGGCCTTCTGGACGATAAATTCAGCTGCACTGCCTTGAGCTGGAGTTCCCTTGGGTAGTGGTTGGTAGGTGTTACCAAATCCATCATTGCCATGGACAAAGTCTGCTATTCTTTCTTTCTGGACTCCTCGTATGGAGCGGTGGGCACCTTCGATGACTGGAACGTCGGCACGGTCAGCGAGTTCCGTCAAAAAGAGCGCGTTGCGAGTAGCCATTGTGGTAGGTACGTTGCCATAGATAGTAGTGAGCCCGACCACTTCAATTTCATCAGTGTTAAAGGCCGCAAGTATAGCCATGGCGTCATCTGTAAGTGATCACAGATGATGTTGTTCAGATTCATATCAAGACGACAAACTTAGAAAAGACTCCTGGGCTACTTACCGACACCAGGATCTGTATCTATGATGAGCTTGATCGGAGTCATTTTGTAAGTTTGGGTTTTAAAAACTGGAGTTTTGATGTAGGTCTCCGCTCTTGTTGTTCCGACGGACGCTGCTGGTGGCATGTCGGTTGATTCCAACTTGACTTGTATTTGATCTATTGCCTGAGGTCTAGTCTATACAGTAAGAAAATAAAGGGAACAATTATGTCTCTCATTTGTTACAAGTTCCAGACTTGGCTCTAAAAGGAATCGTGTTCAAATCTAAAAGAAAAACTAATCAAGCCCCTAAGAATGGTGACCAGATCACTGCATTGTTGTTGAAAATTGACTGAACCTCCCCCTTCTCAATAATAATGATCTATTCAATTATCCAGAGTTTCTCCAAAGAAGTTGGAAAGAAAGAAATACAAGCTCTATGGCCCAAATACTATACCATGCCGTGGGTAGAAATAATTACTTGTTGATTGTTGTTGTCGTCATCACACACATCCAACCCTCTTCTACTTGTGTTGCTCAATCAGTTTCAGGAGATCGTCAACCTTGGCACCAGTCATGGTTGCAACTTGATCACCATTCTTATACAGGAAGAAGGTAGGTGCCACCTTGATGCCAAGAGATTTTCCCAAATCTTTATTCTTACTATTGCAGTTGAACTTGACAATTTGTACACCAGCCATGTCATCATTCCACTGTACAAGGGTAGGTTTGATCATCTTGCATGGTCCACACCTATAATACAAGAATAGGAGGGAGGGAGGGGAAGGTGTGGTGTACAGTTAGTTAAAATATATACCCATCATTGTGTTGGGAATATTGTGGAAAAGTTGTCTGGATATGTTAGGAGGGTAAGAAACGTACCAGTCAGTGTAGCAGTCAACCACAACTAATTTATCACCAGCTGCTTTGAT
>Ga0114919_10000372_pt1 | contig 34234 bp, 34 predicted proteins | sample BlataG_FD_88682 | JGI IMG/M metagenome (GOLD analysis project Ga0114919, IMG submission 88682) | Deep subsurface microbial communities from Black Sea to uncover new lineages of life (NeLLi) - Black_00105 metaG | ecosystem: Environmental > Aquatic > Marine > Oceanic > Sediment | place: Atlantic... | reverse complement strand
TATAATTACAAAATCCGGAACTTCAGAACATTTAATTTGACGAAATTTTTGAAATTCTTCTTTAACCTCTTCAGTCGTAACCAAGTAAATTTTCTTATCGGGATATTCCGCTAAGAATTCCTTTAAAGCAATAATCGGCGTATATATCTCTCTTTCCTTGATAGAAAATCCGAATTCATTCAACATATTAAACACAGTTCTAGGAGATTTACTATCGGTGTTAGTAAAAAACAACAATTTAATGCCTTTTTTTCGTAGCTTTTCTACGGCTTCGATCGTTCCAGAAATAGGTGAACCCTTAAAGTAGAGAGTCCCATCTATATCTGCCAAAATTCCCTTTATTTGTTTCAATTAGTCTTCACAACATTTTATTTTAAATTTAATTGTGTTTTAATTCGATAAAAGACATAAAATTTAATTTAGCATATATATATAAAAAATATTAAGAAGAAGGGAAAAAAAAGAAGAGTCGTTGGTTGTTAATCCTAGTAGAGGAAAGGATAAACTTTTTTATTTTTCTGTGTTCAATTCAGGTTTTTTTAAATCATCACCTTCGATAATATGATTATTTGTGGGAATCAAATCCCATAACTATAATATTAATGTGGCTTTATAAATTTAACCCCAAGTTTCAACAAAAATTCAACAAAATTTAACGAATAATTTCAAGGAAATTTAAAATTTCAAACAAAATATTATTTACTAAAATTTGCTTTAAACAAATCACATAAAAATATTTATAACATTATCGCTAATTGTTTTATTATGAAAATCGCAATCGACATAGATGGGGTCTTACTTGATATTATTGTTTCGTATTGCGAAATATTCAACAAAAGATATGGCACTAACCATCAAAAAAAAGATGTTACTAAATGGGACTTCTTTAAAGATTGGAATGTGGATGAAAATACTGGTTTCAAAATTTTCTACGAAATATATGCTGATTCTATGAATGTTCCTTTTATTGACGAGAACGCTCCGGAAATTATGAAAAAATTAAACGAGGCATACGATGTGGACATAGTCTCAGCACGGATACCTGAATATCGTTCCTCAATAAAAAAAAAGTTAGATTTTCACAATATTAAACAGGATATTCAATATTCTGAATTAGTTTTACTACACCATCGGCCTTACGATATTAAATTAAAGCAAAGTTATGATCTCTATGTTGATGATAACCCAAACTTAGTAGAACCAATTAAGAAGTTAAAAAGCAGAACATTGTTGTTATTTAATCAACCTTGGAATCAAGGTATTATTAGTGAGAATAATATTTATAGAGTTCATAATTGGAAGGAAGTACATCAGAAAATTAAAGAATTATAACATTCTTTTGTATGTATTCGATTTCCGATATATTTATTAAGGCGTTTTTACATTAGAATATTAATGTTCGATTTCAGATATATCGAAATCAGACTATAATAAATTGGTGAAAATAAAATTTTTTTTGGTAAACGTTTCAGCGGTCATCAGAGCGGATCCTTATCAGGGTTAGATATCTTAGTACTTTCTATAATCGAAAATTACGACGGTATCTCGGGATATGCTCTTATTCGAAAAATCAACGATAAATTTAAAAAGTTATGGCGAGCTTCACCGGGAACAATTTACCCTTTATTGAATAGGTTAACTAAGAAAGGATATATCAACATTGAAGCAATAATCAGAAACAATCGTCAATTAAAATTATGTCGAATAACGGAATCTGGAAAAAAAGGATTAAAGGAAGTACTCAAAAACAACTTAGAACCCAGCATCAACACTTTAGGAGAATACATTAGAACTATTGTTAAAACATGGATTCCTAATGAGGAACGCATACAAGGTATGATGTCTTGCTTTCCATATCACTGTGAACCTTCATCTAGAAAAATCAATGAAGATGATTATTCTTTAATAAACATTGAACGCGTAAATAAAGTAATTAAAGAATTAGACTTTTCGAAGCATAGACTTTCAAGAAGACTGAAAGAAATTGATAAAACAATCTCTGAATACAAGGTTCTACTCAATGATTTAAAGAAGAAAAGGGAAGAAAAAATGAAAATTATTGAAATAGTAGACGATGAGGATGATTTCGAAAATTTTTAATTTTCATCAATTTTAGAAATAAAATTAAAGAAAAGAGGTAAAAAATAGAATGTGTGACGACAGAAATTTTGGACCAAGAATGATGCAAGGTTGCATCCCTATTAATCCAAGAGACATAGCTAAAATGAAGCGAATGGCCCATCATTTTATGAGAGATTTTATGGGCGGTTCTATTCACCACAACATAGAAGATTTAGGAAGCGTATATTTAATTACCGTACCATTGCCAGGACGCACTAAAGAGGATGTTAAAGTATCGCTTATCAATAAACATCTAAATGTAACAGCAAGCAAGCCGAAAGTACCAGAACTTGAAAAGAATAAAGAAAAGTCTGAAAAACAAGGATCTCCTTTTGCGTTTAGAGGATTTACATTCGTAGACATAAACATGGACATCCCACTTCCCGCTGACGCAGACGAAAATACGATATCTTCTAAATTGACTAACGGTCTTTTAAGGATTACAATAGGAAAGAAACCTGCTAAAAAGATAGATATTAACGAAGAATAAAACAATTAACATACATCTATCGAAAAATAAGGCGGAGCGCTTTAGAATTATTTACTTACCGACTTCACGAGAGTTTTTAAGTAAAAATTTTACTCTAAAGCTCCCCAATAAATATTTTTTTTTTTAATCTTTTTATTAATTATCTCAATATTAATAATTTAGCTGATTTTAATAAGAAATAATAGAAAATATATTAAAAAAAAAATTAAGTTTAAATAAAAAAGTTTTAGAATTATCTTTTATGTCTCCTATCTCTAATAACTAAATAAACAACTAATACAACGCTGCAAGTTGGTACTAGTATTAGAATTAAATAAAACAGCCATTCTGAATTGGAACTGGTTATTTGATAGATAACCGTATCACTTATGTCTTTTACCGTGAATGAGGACATAATCCCCTTATCTCCGTATGATATTTCGACAGTGTAATCTGTTAAACCATATCGTTTAAATACAAGTGTTGATCCGCTTACCGAAGCATTTTCACATCCAAGTTCAGTAATTAGAGATTCCAAATAATCACTATGTGATTCTGCGATTGCTAAACCTTTGAAAGTGAGTCGCCAGAGAAATTCATCTGCGCTTACATTTGGAAAGCTATAGCCCGAAAATTTAATATAAAGGTTTCCGTTAAGATCCTCAGCGAGGTTATTATAATCGTCCAACATTGCTTTGTAATCTAAAGGATTCTGAAGGATTAGGATTCCATCGGAATAACTCGGACTCTCCTTATAGTCATTACTCGTATAATTCCATACAGCACGTAATCCATACCATAAGCTATAATCGTTTGTATAGTTAGCATTGATCGTAGTTTCGTTGTATCCTTGCAATTTCATTATGCTTAAGAGTATCATGGTTTCTGTAAAATTGAAGTATTCAGGCATGAATATTGATGTAAGAACATCATATGTGTCCCATACATTGGCTACCCATCCTTTTAGAGTTGTTTTGCTTTTTGCATTTGTTATATTTGCCTCTCCTTCAAACCAATCGCTCGGTGTTAAATTAGAACCAACAGTGGTTTTCCAATCAGCGCTATTATAAAGCGTTACTACGAAATCGTCAGTTCCTTTCGTTAAAGTATGTTGGTAAGTTGAGCTAGCTACTATCGTTGTAGATAGAATTCCAATAAGAAATAGGCTAAGTATAGTTAAGCTCAGTATGCTTGTTCTGGTTTTACTTTTAATTAACGTCATTTTACAATTGCCTCCTTTTGAATAAAATTGCTGCTAACACAAAAAATACTACGATATACACAAGTAATAACGTTGTTCCCATAGCTATACTAGGTGTTACCCAAGAACCAAATGTAAAATGGCCCCCCATACCGCCAGGACCGCTTCCACCAAATGAATATTCGACATATCTTGGATCTGGAAATGGATTCTGGAGTATTGAAGTAATTAAATTACCCAAATATGCCAAAGAGTATAGAGGCTCAAAGGTATCACCATAAAATAGTGTAACAATCTGATCTGCTATATTAAATCCCATAAGAAGTATTATTAAAGTTATAATGATTGTTATATTCACATTTTTCATAAAAGAACTAAATAAAGTCACAAAGCTGCTCAGCGCAATTACGTATAGTACAGCAAAACCATATGAATAGAAGATTCGGATATTAATTGGACCACCGTAATAAAAGAAACCCATAAGCCCGAGAACGAAGTAGTAAACGGTAACAATAAATACGACGAGAATTAAATTTCCAAGATATTTCCCTATTATCAATTTATATTTGTTTATTTTTGGAAAAACTATAAAGCCAGTTCTTTTGTCAAATTCAGAACAGATAATCCCTGAAAAAAACAAACATGCAGCAAATAGGGTTATAAACGAAATAAAGCCTAATCCGTTACTAAAGAACTCCGCTTGCGTGTTTGATAAGAGATAATTAGGAAAAAGCTGCAAGATATAGCTTAGTAACACTGAAATTAAAATTGCGATTATTGTAAAGAAGTATAACTTTTTTCTCTGCATTTTCATTTCAAAGATTATTGTGTGATATATTGGTGTTATTCCAATAAGAGATTCATTTTCATTACTCATCTTTAAAATCATCTCCTTTTAATTTATTTGATCCTTCTGGTGTGTCATTTGTTACCATTTGTGAATAGACTCTTTCTAATTGAGTTGTTTTTGGCTGAGTAAATGAGACGATTGTGAAATCCGACTCGAATTCCTTAACTAAAATTTTCAAGATTTCTCCTTTAGATTCTCTTTTTCCATCAAAATACAGTTTCAGACCTTGATGTTCTGGATTATACTTTATTGGAATTTTAGATATGTTTGGATCTAAATTCTGATCCAAGTAAGGATTAAGTTTTTCAACCATTCGATTAAGTAAAGGAGCTAATTTCTCAGCATCAAGTGGTTTGAGTAGTAGGCAATTTATCTCGCTTGTTTTTAAGGTAAGTGCTAGATTTTCAACAGTATCGAATCCTATTATTTTACCATAATTTATTAACGCGATTTTATCACACACTTCAGAAATTTCATATAGCATGTGCGAAGCTACAAAGATAGTTTTTCCCAACGATTGAAGTTTTCTAATATACCTACGTATTTCAATGCGAGCCAATGGATCTAATCCAGTTTGTGGCTCGTCTAATATTATAATCTCCGGATCGTGTAGGATTGCTTGAATGATTCCTAACTTTTGCGTCATACCTTTAGAATAGTTTCTAACCCTTTCATATTTCCATTCAGATAGTTTAAAGAGCTCTAAAAGTTCATCGATTCTGCCCTCTAATTTATCTTTTGGATATCTCTGAATTTTTGCAAAGTACTTGAGTAATTGATATCCTGTCATGTTATAAAAATTAGGAATATCGATTAAAAAACCCATTTGACTAATTGTACTTGATACATCTTGCAAATCTCGCAAATCGCTATGGTTTGTTCTAATTAAGATTTTACCTGAATTTGGTCTGAGAATTTTCGCAATCATTTTTATCACGGTCGTTTTTCCCGCGCCGTTTGGACCTACCAGTCCGATAGTTTCTCCTCTACATACTTCGAGATTTATGCTGTCTACTGCGGTAAAATTACCAAATTTTTTTGTTAAGTTTTCTAGTTTAATTACTGTTTCTGACATTTTTTCTCAATTTTTAATTTATATTTATAAGAATATCTTAAGAAAAATAATACTTTTTTTTATATTTAAAGCATTTATAGACCAATTTATATAATTTTATTTATTAATTTGATTTTTTTATTACTAATCTTTTAAACCGTAATATCATCTTCATTTCGATTTTTATCATCCAATTCTGTAATCTTATCTTCAATCTTTTGAAGCTTTTGGTTTAAAACTTCAATTCTTTTGTTTATAAAAGTTCTCTGGAATTCCAATATTTGTAATGTTTCAATTTCAGGTTTATGAGCCACTCTAGCAAAAGGAGACATTTGATCAAAAAATTCATTTACTTCAGTACTATTTAATTCGTCTTTAATTCCAAATGTAGAAGTGATAATAGATCTCATAGATTCTCTCATTTCTTGCTCCTTTTTAATCATTATTTCAAGCGTATTCTTACCGTCATCTGTGATTTCGTAAGTTATTGTTTTTTCATCTCTATCTGGTGTCTGAATCGATCTTATTAGATTTTTTTCTCGTAAGTCTTTTAGAATTGTATAAATTGTTGAGTCCGTGGGTTCCCACCCTCCAAATGTGCGTTCTTCTATAACTTTTTTAATCTGACGACCGTGCATAGGTTCTTTCTCTAAAACCATTAAAATGAGGGTACTAATAAATCCCTTTTTCATTGCTTTTCCAAATTTCCCGGCAATTCTTTCAACCAATAAGCGTCAATCTCAAAGATATATTGATTATTTTTATTAAAATCGAAATGTATCAGTTATCGATATAATTATTATATCGGTTTCCGTTATAAACTTTAGTCTTCTAATAAATTAGAATTTTGATATTCCAACCAATTAATTATAACTCTGCTAGCTTAATTAATCTGAACATTTTAGCGTTAATTAAAATCAAAAATAACAGGAAAAAATTTAAATTCTTGTTCTCAAATTAAAAAATTTAAAATTTAAATTGTAGAAAAAAGAAATGGGCATTATAATGTATAGATAGAAACTTCTGGAAAGATTTTTTCATTAAATTAATCGAAAAAACTTCTTAAAAATAGAATAATACGCTTAAATATATTAATCGTGAAATGTTTGCGTGTTATAGATATATTGTTCGAGTATTATTGTACTATTGTGATTTTATTGTGGTCACATATTTTAAAAAGTAATAACCGTATTATCATATAAAAAATTTAAGAAAAGACGATTCAAACTACAACTTTATGGTAAAATTTGAAAGAATTCCATAAAAAAATATTAATAGAATAAAATAAAATTTAGAATTAATTAATCAAAAGTATTATAATTATTATTTTATAACTAAGGCTAAAAAAATGAATTTAAAAGATAAAGTAGCAATTATTACGGGTTCAGGAGCAGGAATCGGTGGAGCAACTGCCATCTTATTTGCAAAAGAAGGTGCTAAGGTGTGTTGTAATTCTATATCAGAATCGGCATTAAAAGTAGTTCAGAAGATTCAAAATTTTGGAGGAGACGCAATTTTTGTACAAGCTGATGTTTCTATTGAAGAGGAAGCAAAAAAAATTATTGATAAAACAATTGAAGCCTATGGTAAAATAGATATTCTTTTTAACAATGCTGGAATCGTCGTTGGCGGAGCAGTAGATACAACTACAACAGAAGACTGGGATCGAGTAATGGCTGTGAATGTTCGAGGGATTTATTTGATATCTAAATACGCCCTTCCACACTTGAAAAAAACAAAAGGTACCATTATTAACAACTCTTCTTCTGTTGCATTTAAAGGAGTTGCAAATAGAGCTGCTTATACTGCCTCTAAAGGTGCAGTATTATCTATGACTCGCGCTATGGCAGCTGATTATCTTGATGATAAAATCCGTGTAAATGCAATATGCCCAGGAACAACAGATACTCCTTCTCTGGCAGTGAGGTTATCAAAATACCCTGATCCAGAAGCAGCACGGAAAGATTTTATTGCGCGTCAGAGAATGGGACGGTTAGGTAGTCCTGAGGAAATAGCACAAGGAGTACTATTTCTGGCACTTAATGAATTTTGTACAGGGATAAGCCTCTCTATTGATGGCGGAATGACAATGTGATCGATATTTAAATAATTTTTTAAAAAAATATTAATTCTTAAGGTAATTATTATGGATTTAGTAAAATTTGGAATAATTGGATGTGGAGTAGCAGCTAATTTTCATTCATTAGGAATTAAAAGAGATCCCAATCCAATTTTAAAATATGAAACAGTTTTTGATGTAAATGAAAAACAGCTTAAACGGTTTTCAAAGAGAAATAAATTAACACCTTATAATGATTTAGATGATTTCCTTAAAAGCGATATTGATGCTGTTCTTATTACAGTTCCACATTACTTACATGCATCAATAACTAAAGCTGTTGCAGAAGCCGGAAAACATGTGTTATGTGAAAAGCCTATGGCCCCTACTCTCGAAGAATGCAATGAAATGATTGAAGCAACGAAGAAAGCTGGAGTTAAATTCATGATTGCTGAAAATCATCGATTTCTTCCTGTACATGTCAGCATAAAAGATATGGTAGATAAAGGATTTATTGGTGATGTTTTTCTTGTTCGAACATACGAAGGTGCCTATTGTGCTCCTGATGAATTTCTTGACCCAAATACGTGGAATTTTACATTTGATAAGGGTGGTGGTGGAGTTGTAGCTGATCAGGGTGCTCATAAATTTGCTTTATTAAATTGGTTTCTTGGCGATATTGATTCATCACAATGTTGGTGCAGTAAAACTGTTAATAGTCCCCAAAATAAAGGTGAGGATACCGCAATTATTTTATTACGCTATAAATGTGGAGCTATTGCGAGTGTGTCACTCTCCTCTACAACTGTACATCCTCTTAACAATAGTACGGAAATACAGGGAACAAAAGGTACTATATATGAGGATCATTCGTGGGAGAATCCTCTAAAAATATTTTCTTCACACCCAGAAGCAGAAAAAAAAGGAGAATTTTATAGTCCATCTAATCCAATTGAGCATGGTCCATATCCTAAATATTATACCATTTCTGCTCGTTGTGAAGATCGCCATTTTGCCGACTGCATTATTAATAATAAAACTCCTGAATTCACACCAGAACAAGCAAAGCAAGCTGTTGAGGTTATACTCCTCTCATATCTCTCCGTTAAAAAAGGTACTACAGCAAAAATTGAAGAATTAAGAAAACTTGCCAAAAAAGAAGGAACAAGAAGTCTATTAGAAGGATTAGAACCCTTAATACAGAAAAACTTCAATAATCTAAAATGGTAAATTAAAATAAAAAATGTTGAACCATGAAATCGCTTACATTACCTAACGGCGACAATATTTAGAACCTATAGTGGGAGGATTATGTTATATGCTAAGAAAAATTAAAAAAAATAATATATTTACTTTTTAGTATTTTTTTTTTATTGAGTAGTCCAGCCACCATCAATTCTTAAATCTGCACCTGTAATGTAGGATGCGTCTTCAGTTGCTAAAAATAGAATACCAGCAGCAATTTCTTCGGCTTTAGCCCAACGCCCTAAAACACCTTCAGATTCAAATTCTTTTTTCACTTCTTCATATGTTATGCCTTTATCCTTGGCTTGTTTTGCAACATCGCTTTGAAGCATAGGGGTGTCAGTGGCACCCGGACTTACACTATTAACCCGAACATTAAAAGGTGCTAGATCTAATGCTAAAGCTCTTGTGTATCCTAAAACCCCTGCTTTAGTTGAACAATAATTAGCATGGGCTGTCTGACCAATATGCGCTGCAACAGAGGCAAGAGTTATAATTGAACCAAATTTCTGCTTTTTAAAATATGGAACGGCGTATTTACATGTGTAGTGAGTTCCTTTCAAGTTTACATTAATTAATAAATCGTAATCCACATCGGGAAAATCCTCAACGGGACCTACTCTAACAACACCGGCATTAACTATCAGAACATCTATTTTACCATGATTTTCAACAACAGAATCGATCATTTTCTTGACATCCTCAGGTTTGGTCACATCTAACTTAACCATCGTAGTTCTTTTTTTTCCTTCGTCATCTAATAGTTCATAAGTCTCTTTTAAGCCTACTTCATTAATATCTGAAAGGACTTGAATCGCTCCTTCTTTTGCAAATAAGAGTGCTGTAGCCCTTCCAATCCCGGAAGCAGCGCCAGTTATAATAGCAACCTTATCTTTAACTCTCATTTTTTAACCACCATTATTTAATAAAAATATCTTTATCTAGACTTGAGAGTCTCTCGCATCCAGATTTAGTTATCCTATAACAATCTTCAATCCCCACTAAGCCAAAATTCTTAAAATTCTGCCATACTTCAATATCAAGAACCATGTTTTCTTCAAAGTTTATATCAAGTGTACTCATAGGACTGAATATATGTACTTCTTCGCATTCTAAACCAATACTATGTCCTGTAATATAACATTTACTTCTCTTTACAAGTGTCTTAAAGAATTTATTAGCGCTTTTGAGCAACTCCTTCGCATTCAAGCCAGGTTTTATATTTTCTACACAAAACTCTTGGACTTTGATCATCCTTTCCATTAGTTCTTCTCCTCCCTCAGGACAAGGTCCGATTACAACCTCACGGCTTACATCAGATACATATCCTTGCCATACTGTTCCTACATCAAATCTAGTTATATCTCCGGGCATCATTTTAGTTCCTATTCCAGGAGCTTCAGGATCCGATGATCCTATACCCATTGTAAGATGATCCCAACCTTCAGCACCTTCATTTACTATTGTTCTTCTAGCAATTTGTAATAGCTCTATATCAGTTATTCCTTCTCTTACTGCATTTATCATTTCCATTATTGCTTTTTCAGAGATTTCTGTAGATTTTTTTATTCTTTTTATTTCTTCTTCTGATTTAATTAGACGCATGTCTAAGAAAGCTTGATCTCCATCAATAATTTTAGCATTGGGGAACTTTTTTCGTATATATTCAGATTGATATCTTGGCATTAAAGTTTCAAGACCAATAGTTTTATCAGATAAGTTCCAAGCTTCAAATTTTTCGCTAATTCTTTCCATAGCCATTTTGGGTGATACAATACCTTCCACATCTTTAACCCATGAAAACTTATCAAGACTATTATAGAGAAACCAAGTTACTAAACACTCCTCACCGTCCTTTCTAATCAAAGATAAACTAGGAAACTGATTATATAATACATATAAAATAGGGTTTGGAGCCACATGAAGTGTTGGTAATCCAGTAGTATAGAAAACGTTTACTGGAGTAGCGGCAATTAACACATCAATATCGTACTTATCAAGAATATCGCTTGCTCTTTTTTTATTATATCCAATTGGTTCCATTTTGAATCATTATTAAGGATTTTTTAAAAAATATTAAAAATAATGCATTTAGAGAATTCTTCTATAAACTAATCCATTTCATCCATAAAGATTTCTAACTTTTCTAAATCAGCCATATTCCCCTTAGGTTTAAGTTTCCCATCCATGAATAATTCCATTGGATCCTCATCACCAGTATAAATTCCATAAAATAGATCAGAATTTATTTCTAAGCTCATTTCGGCATTTTCATTAAATCCATCAATAATTTTTGCTGTTTTATCTTTAAAAACTAATTGTAGTTTCAAATCAATATCCGGAAACATAAATTGCATAGTATTATTATATCCTTCAAATTCATCTGCTATTTCTGGATTTTCCAACATTTTCGCCCAACTCTGGAGCACATTTTTAATTTCTTCTGCATTTGCCATAATATTTCACCTAAAATGAATTTGTTTTTATAATATTCCTTTAATATGATCAAATATATATTATTTTTTAAGTTATGGCAAAAATTATTTTTTTTCAAGCACATCCAGATGATTTAGAGTTAAGTTGTTGTCATTTAATGCATTATCTTGCAAAAAAAAGTAAGAAAAATCATGTAATAAGAGTTGCTTCAATGACTAAAGGAGAATTTGGATTACCCGGAGCAGAATATGATAAATTTAAAGGGGATTTTCTAGCAAAAATCCGAACTAGAGAATTATACAAGGCTCAAGCTATTCATGGAATCCCTCCCGAAAATATTGACTTTTTTGGTTATATTGATGGTTTTGTTAAGTTTAATCGTGAATTTATTAAAAGGATAACAGATTATATTAATAAAGAAAAACCAGATATTATCATTGCTCCTGAGCCAATCTACACATGGTATTTCCATAAAGATCATATCAATACAGGGAAAGCTGTTTTCTACATAATATACAATAAATTAATAGATTATGAAAAAACTCCTATCCTTTATTATTATTCCTCATTAAGTTCAAATTACTACTTTGGATTTAGAAAAAAAGAAATTGCATTAACAAAGAAATTAATTTCAAGGCATAAAACTCAAGCATGGCTAATGAATACTTTAATGATGAGCTATATTCCACTTACAAGATTGGCGGGAATGAAACTAAAACGCTGGAAATATGCAGAAGCTTATCGCAGAATCTATTTTAAAAACCCAAGAAAACATAAACCATCATTGCTAAGTCGAATGATAAGTCATTTCTGCTATAGCCATATACAATGGTACTCTGCTAAATATCCACAAGCTATATTAGAGGATCTTAAAAGAAAAGGAGAAATTTAAAGATATAAAAAAAAATTATTTAATTTCATCCATTTGTGTTTGTCTCCGACCTAATGAGAATGAACTTAATATAATCAGGATAATTCCAACAAGCATATAAATAGTAGATATAATTGACGGGGCAGCTAATAGAAAAACAAAGAAATAGACAATAATTTGAGATATCTGAATTGGAACTTGTTGAATGGGTATTAAATTGCTTGCTTGTCCTTCTGTGAATGCTGTTTGAATCCTTGTTATTCCTATTAAATTAACTAATGGTAGAATAATTGCAGCACTTATAAACCAGATCAATTCACCCCAGCTGGCTGTTTCTTCAAAAACTTTCGCAAAAACGCTCATTAATGGAGAGATCCAAAAATTTGATAAAGCAAACATACAACCTGAGGAAATTGCTAATAGAATTCCAAAAAATCTTTTATCTTTTTTAGCTATTATTTCACAAATAATAGCAATCAAAGAAAAACCAACTGTAAAAACAACAACATTAGCCACAAACGCAAGATCCATTAGATTTGTATTTACAATGTCAATTGATAATTCACTAAAGCCAAGAAATGTAATTCCTAGTATCATGATTAAGATTCCGATAATTTCCACCTTTTTTAATGATTCTCCTACAATATATACGGAGCCAATTGCCAGAATAATCAATCCCGCAGCCATAAATCCGGAGATCAGAGCTGGACCAATATATAACTGAGCTAGCATGAAAAAAACTGATCCAATGACTAATTGCATTAATAAACCGATTAACCATAAAGGACTCTTTATCAAATTTTTCATCAATTTTGAATCCTTATCAGATTTATCATTAACTACTTTTTTCTGTAAGACCGTCCCAAGATTGTTTATTATCCCAGAAATAATAGCAAACATTACACCAATCGTATAAACTGACGCATCCATTTGATTAAACCCTTCATTATTTTCTAGTAATTGTTATAGTATGAATACCGTCTTTTTTAATTACAATTAAAATTAATTGTTTTTCTTTATTCTCCTCTATATTTCCATCAGATAGGCTAATAACGTATCCGTTTGGGTATTGAATTTTAGGGATAAAAAGAATTGTAGGTGCTGTAATCGAAGCCTTCCCATCAAATTCAAAATAGAAGGTACCATCTATTATGTTAAACTCAATTTTTAATGGAATTCCAGCGCATCTAATAAAATGAGGTCTACAAAAACCTTTAATTGCCCTTCCACCACTATTAATATCACTTGGATTCAGATGCTGATCTTTACTAAATATTGATAAATCTTCTAAATTCCATTGATCTCCCCATTCATTAGTATTGTCAGGAGTATAGTTCCATTGTGTTGAATTCAATAGATTCTTATCTAAGGCATTATAATACATTGTAAGCGCGTTAATATGAGTTTCCCATGCGGTATCTGGTTCTGTTTTGAAATTTTTGTAGGCAGATTTATTATTTATATCAAATGCTAATCCAAACTCTCCTATAATCGTAGGAACACTACCCCATTTTGTAATAGAAAGTTCTTTTATCATTGCTAAGTGGCGAATAAACATTGACTGAACATTTTTTTTACCGACTATGGGCTTCTCTGCTATTGGATCGTAATTAGCTTTTAACATCGGTCTTTTTGTGCCAATTGTTGCTACATCATACCAATGAGACGCATTCACAGAATTTTTCGGTATTTTAAATGGGATATCTTCACCTCGCAGAAGTTTTTCAAATGATCCTTCAATGAACATAATTGATTCGGGCATAACGCTGCGAATTGCTTCTGTAAATTTAAAAATATAAGGGGAAAGATAAACTTCAGAAAAGTTAATTTTTTTACCATTTTTAGACATAAAGTAGTCGTTCTTTAATATTACTGGCTCGCCATTATCATCCAAATCCCATACTCCTTCTCTCTTCCAGATTGGCTCAACACCATCAAACCATGCCGAAATATTGTTTGGATTTAAGTCATCACATTTAGTCTCTTTGATACCAAACCTCTTTATTTCATGAAATCCGATAGATCTAGTATATCCCGCTCCTGTAAGCATAGCATCAATCGGCGTAAAGGCATAACCTAAAATATCTTTAAATCCTCTAATATTACTTCCATCTACTAATTTCTCAATCCAACCAGGATTTGGTTCATTTAAAGTATCAAAACCCAAAACTTGAGGATTATCTTTCACCCTTATTGCAATTTGTTTCATTGCACCAAAAAAATGGTTTTGTAGATAATCTTGAGCATTAACACCATCAATTTGACACGAAGGAGCAAAATCTTTCCCACCAAAAAATAGAGTAAACATTGTACCATTAGCTAATCTATTTTCGTTTCCTGTCCAATTCATAGGACTATATGCCTTTGGATTATTGGGATCATATCTATATTGCATTATAAACGCAGCTTCAGAAGCATTAAACTTGGCAAAATCTAAACCTACTTTTTCAAAAGTCCATCCAGGTGCCCCATCACCACCAGACATTCTGCTCCAGACATCTTGATGGGGATTTATAAATGTGTATAAACCATAACTCTCAGCAATTTTAAGTATTTCCTCAATATAATCTAAATATTCTTTATCATATTTACCTGGACCTTCGTGTTCAATGGCTTCCCAGGTCACTAGAAATCTTAGACAATTAAACCCCCAATGTTTTAATCGAGTGAAATGCCCATCTGCTTCCTTTATTGGAAAAGGTCGACCCACAAAAGAAACATCCTTATGATCGCTAAAATCTGTTTGAAGGTGAGTTGCTCCATTTGGGTTTGAGGGCACTTTTGAACTTGCTGATAAGTTCACACCTCTTAATAATACCGATCGCCCTTCAAGATCTATAAAAAATTCATTATTTACTTTTAAATTCATTTTATCTCTAAATAATTTTTTAGATGATATTATAAAAAAATATTTCTCTCTAAAAGTAAAAAAACAGTATCATCTATAAATATGTGATATTGATAAAAATGGGCTGAATTCAAGGGAGCATTAGAAATATTATTATAGTTCGAAGTATCATTAAACATATTCTTAGATAAAAAATTAAGATCTTATTATGAATGATAAAATCGCAACATTTGGAGAGATTATGCTGAGACTTTCACCTCCTAACTTTCAACGTTTTCCACAAGCAAGGTCTTTTGATGCTATTTTTGGGGGTGGAGAAGCAAATGTAGCAGTCTCTTTAGCAAATTTTGGTTTATCTGTCGATTATATCACAAAATTACCATATAATGATATAGGAAATGCTTGTATTAATTACATAAGGCAATTTGGAGTTAATACTGAAAAAATTTTAAGAGGTGGAAGTAGAGTAGGAATCTATTTCCTTGAGATGGGATCATCTGTTCGAGCGAGTAAAGTTATGTATGACCGAGCTCATTCTGCGATATCAGAAGCTAAAGTAGAGGATTTTGATTGGGAGAAGATTTTTAAGGATGTAAAATGGTTTCACTGGACAGGAATTACTCCCGCAATATCTCAAAGTCTTGCAGATATTTGCCTTGAGGCATGCAAAGTGGCTAAGAGTAAAGGTGTTGCTATATCATGTGACTTAAATTATCGTAGTAAGCTATGGAAATACGGAAAAGATCCTTCAGAAGTTATGCCAGAACTTATTAAATTTTGTGATGTCGTTATTGGAAACGAGGAGGATGCTGATAAAGTATTAGGCATTAAGGTGTCTGAGACGGATATCACTTCTGGCAAACTGGATGCTGAAAATTATAGATATGTTGTTGAAGAGATTGTAAAACAATATCCGAATTTAAAAAAAGTTGCAATAACCTTAAGAGGCTCGATTTCTGCCAGTTATAACACATGGTCTGCGATATTATATGATGGGAACGAGATGTTCGTTAGTCCAAAATATGATATTAATCCTATCGTCGATAGGGTCGGAGGAGGTGATTCTTTTATGGCAGGGCTAATCTATGGATTGCTCACATATAAAGAAGACATCCAGTATGCGCTTGATTTTGCGGTTGCAGCCTCTTGTTTAAAACATACAATTATAGGAGACTTTAATTTAGTTTCCGTTGATGAAGTTCTTAAATTAATGGGTGGAGATACATCTGGTCGTGTATCTCGATAAATTATTAAAAAGGTAATGTTAAATATGGCAAGATTTACAAGTTTAGAAGTTTATAATACAATAATGGAACAGGGGCTTGTGCCTGTTTTTTATAATGGAGATTTTAATACAGCTAAAAATATTGTAAAAGCGATTACTAAAGGCGGTGGAAAAATCGTTGAATTTACAAATCGAGGCGATTTTGCTTATAAGATCTTTTCAAAATTAGTCAGACTTTTTAAAATACATGAACCTCAATTGATTTTTGGAGTTGGTTCTGTTATTGATCCTTATACTACCGCATTATATATTAACAATGGAGCTAATTTCGTTGTTGGTCCAGCAACTAATCCTAAAGTTGCAAAATTATGTAATCGAAGAAGGATTCCTTACTCTCCAGGATGTGCTACCCCCTCTGAGATTTCATATGCCGAAGAATTAGGGTGTGAAATCGTGAAAATCTTTCCAGGAGGGTTATTAGGTGGTCCTGATTTTGTAAGATCTGTGTTAGCTCCATCTCCATGGACTAAGATCATGCCTACCGGAGGAGTCGATATCACTGAAGAAAGTATAAAAAGTTGGTTCGATTCTGGTATTGTAGCAGCAGGAATTGGTTCTAAACTAATTACAAAGGATTTAATTGCTAACAGCGATTGGGATGGAATTACTAAAAATGTTTTAAATACATTAGAATTAATTAAAAAGTATAAAAAATGATAAGTCTGGAGAAAATAAAGAAGGTTAAAATTGAAAAAATGAATATTTAACATAATTAGTTAGGAAACAATATTCGTGAAATGTATGAGTATTCTAAATATAATATTCTAGTATTATACGGATATATTATTCTGTTTTCGTGCTTAGATATTAAAAATAATATAATTAACAGTTTATAAGGTGGTTTTAATAAAGCTCATAACATGCCATATTCCAGAAGCCTATCTAAAAGGAATTGAAGAATTAGTTAACATGAATATGTATCCTAACCGTTCAGAAGTTATTCGCGTAGCAATTAGGGATTTACTCAAAATTGAACTCAGTACTCTTCTGAGGAAAGAATAAATTTTTTTTTCCTTTTCTTTATTATTTTTATTATGATTCTAAAATATTTAATTGAAAATCCGATTTATACTGAACAGTTTTTTATGTAACAATATGTTATATAATTTTAATGTTAGGAATAACTTTTTGGATTATAATTTTTATCGGAAGTTATTTTATTATTTTTTTTGCTGCTGACATCTTTTTAGATAATTTGAAAGATATTTGTGTCATTTACAATTTATCACCTTTTATTATTGGAATGTTGGTTCTTGGAATTGATCCTGAAGAATCAATCGCGTCCATAATCGCTGCTATTAACGGGCTACCTTACGTTTCTATTGGAAATGTAGTTGGTAATTCTATAATTGCTATGACATTACCATTTTCCTTACCTTTACTAATCTACACTTTGAAGTTTAAATCTCTATCAAGATTTTACTTTATAATATTATATATTTTATTAATTAATCTTCTTTTAAGCTTCGTATTTAACAATTTTATGTTTGTATCCGGTTTAATCGCTTTAGGAATATATATAATCTACTTTTTGAGGAACCTTAAGCACTATTCGCAAGAAAAAAAAATAAGCATAGATGTTATCGAGGATGACACAAAATTTAACGAAAGAGAATCGATTGAATTACAAAGATCCTCTAAAATAAAGAAGATCTTTATCGTATTTATAGGGTTAGTTTTTATTTTTATAGGAGGTGAATTACTAATTTTATCTGCAGGTCAAATTATTGATATCCTACATATACCCGAAGCGTTTTTTGGATTTATTATTATAGGGTTCGTTACTAACGTAGAGGAATTAACCTTGGTTTTAAAATCCATAAAGAAAAAGTCCGTAGATATTGGTTTCGGAGGTATGATTGGTAAATTAATTTGGAATTTGACAATTACTTTCGGAATTAGCGGAGTTATTATGACGAATATATCTTTTAAATTAATATTACTATGGAATTGGTTAATTTTATTAATAATTATTATATATTTCAATCTTTTTAATAGAAGGGAAAAGCTTACCAAAAAAGATGGATTAATTTTGTTGGTCATCTTTATTGTTTTTATCAATATTAATGTTTTTTTAGCAGAAATTTGATCTTATTTTCTATTTAAAATTTTTATTCATTGAATAATTCATATTTTTGATGAGTTATACGCATAAAGATTTCAAATACATTGATTCACATTGTCACTTTTTCCCGCCTAAAATATTTGAAGCAATTTGGAATTACTTTGAACAACCCGATAATGAAAATAAAGTAAAAGGATGGTCAATTAATTACAAGCTACCAACGGAAGAATTAGTAAAAATTCTTGAAAGTAAAAACATAAAATATTTTACTGCATATAATTATGCTCATAAGGCAGGTGTAGCAGAATACATTAACGATTGGACATATAACTTTAAACAAAATCATAAGAATTCAATTCCATTTGCTTGTGTTTGGCCGGAAGATAATAATCTCGTTGAATATATTAAAAAAGTCTTCGACGAATACGATTTTTGCGGTATAAAAATTCAACCATTAGTCCAGAACTTCTACCTAAATGACAAGCGATTATATGAGATATATGATTTAATTGTCGATAGAGGTAAATGGATGACTGTTCATATAGGAACAGCGCCTTATCGAAACCAGTACGTAGGATACAAAAATTTTATGAATTTTTTTGACAAGTATCCAGAAATGAATATAATCGTAGCTCATATGGGAGCTTTTGAATACGATAAATTTTTAAAATTATTAGATAAACACGAGAACCTCTATTTGGATACCACCATGATTTATATACCTAATAATATATTTCCTGAAAGAGGAACAAAGCGTCCCAAACCGAATGTATTATTATCTTATCAAGATCGAATACTTTTTGGCTCTGATTTCCCTAATATCCCCTACGACTACGAAAATTCTACAAAAGGACTACTAAAAATGGAGTTACCTAGATCTTTTTACGAAAATATTTTTTTTAATAATGCTAAACGTATTTTTAAAATACGATAATTTCGCTATTTAGAATTACTTACAAATTAAATAGCGACAAACTTAGGGCCATGATTAGCATCCCAGAAATGATCCCTAAAATGGATATATGCTCTTTACCTAGCGCTTTAGAGACGGGTAATAGCTCATCTAAAGAAATATAGACCATGATTCCACCCACAACGCCTAACAGAGCACTTAATGAAATGTCGTTAATAAAAGGGAAAAGGATAACTCCCGTTATTAATGCACCTATAGGTTCACTGATACCTGATAAGAAAGACCATTTAAAAGCTTTTTTTTTATCTCCTGTGCAAGCATAGAGCGGTACCGCAACAGCAATTCCTTCTGGAATGTTATGCAGGGCTATTGCTAAAGTTAATAATAAACCAAGTTCAACGTCCTTTACAGCTCCAATAAATGTTGCCATCCCTTCTGGGAAATTATGAATAAATACCCCTAAAAATATGAATACAGAGCTTTTTGCTAATTTTACGTCTTTTATTTCGCCATGATACTTCTGACGACCACGATGGCCACGATGAAGATGTGGCTCACATTTACCATTTTCAGAGACAAAAACTTCTATAGAATCCTCAAATTCGTATTTATGGGATACAAAAATGTCAATAACAAGCATAATTAACATACCTATAAAGAAAAATACGAATCCCATAAAAATTCCGTATGTGTTAATACTTTGTTGTAGCAATTCTACAAAGGATATAAGAATCATTATTCCCGCTGAAAATCCCATTATAAAAGAAATAAATTTTGGACTAGGTTTTTTCATAGCAAACGCGATAAAACTGCCCACTGTTGTAGACAAACCCGCAAATAAACTCAATAAAAAAGCGAATAAAAATGTTTCCAATTTTTAAACCTCATTACGATGAAATTCCTGTAATTTTTATACATCCCAATTTTTTACACTTGCTATAGTTATCATATCACTTTATTAAGATTTAATATGCTTCTATAATAATTTGAAATATAAACCCCTAAATAATATCAAGTAAATGCGAAATAATTTTATTTACATTATAAATAATATGAAATCGTTTTTTAATTATAGATAAAATCATTAAACAAGATTAAATCGTGAGAAATTTAAGCTTAGAGGACAAATTATTTTTTTTTGAAAGAAATTTTTTTACTCTAGATGGACTTTGGATGATAGAAACGGAAGAGGAAACGAATTGGAAGATCGCATTAAAGATTGATTTAGCTGTATGGAAGAAGTTGTTAAAAATCATTATTCGAAGGCTAAAAAAATATTTAAAGATCGAGACAAATAGTCTTAACGATTTAATTGAAATTCTTACTTTTCGATGGTCTATAGAAGGTTGGGATTATGAACTTGAACAAAATGAATGTGATAAAGCAGAAATAATAATTAAAAAATGCCCTTATAAAGCGGCTATGGATCGTAATCCAGAACGTCAAGATAAAATTTCTTTAATCTGTAAAGACATGTGTATTCCATTCTATAAATTAATTATTAGAGATTTCAATACGGAAATAACTGTAAAAAGAACTATGTATATGGGATTAGGCGATAATTTCTGCAATTTTAACTTTTATTTAGATAAATCTCTTTTAAGTAAAGAAGAAAAAAGCGAATCTATTAAACAGATGAGGAGAATTAGTAAAAAGGATAAATTATATTATTTTGAAAGAAATTTTAGAACGCTCGATGGGTTATGGGTAATTGAAACCGAAAACGAGATGGATTGGGAAACCGCTCTAAAACTTGATATAATTGTATGGCAAAGATTATATAGAATCATATTTAGTAGAGTAAAAAAATATTTAAAGCTCAAGGGAAATTCTCTAAACGACTTAATAGAAATTCTTTCTTTTGTATGGAATTGTGAAGGTAATATTCACGAAATCTTTCAAGAAGGCGATAAGAAGGCAGTAATAAACATCACCAAATGTCCTTATATCGAAGCCATGGAAAGAAATCCAGATAGGCGCCACAGAATAGAGTCAATTTGTAAAGAAATGTGCATCCCATATTTAGAACCAGTAATAAAGGAATTCAACCCTAAAATTAAATACACAAGAGAGAAGTTTATCGGCACAGGGGATTCTGTGTGCAATTTCATCTTAAAATTGATAGAATGAAAATATTATTGTATTAATTATAAATTAATCATAAACCTTTTTGTAAAAACCAACTTGATTTTTAATAGTTGAGATTATCAACTCTCTTTCATCATCTGTTATATCGTATAATTTAAATATTAAATCATCAATCTCTCTTGATAAGTGAATGGCTTTATCATCTAATTTACCGTTGCTATCGATAAGAGAATGGATTATTGTTTGTACTTTTTCGCTCAAATCTTTTTTATGATTGGGGTTAGCGTTTTTAATCGGTAAGTGCCTAATCATATACTGATTTAAATTTATAGTCGTGTTCTTTTGGTTGTTTATCCCATAAAGACAATAGAATTGCATTAACGAAGAATTTAAAATTGCGCATAAGAACTTTAATTCGATATGGTCATCACCAATTATCGAATAAATTGAAGAAGTAAAACAGACATTTTCCTTACTGAAAGTTGCTTGAGGAAAAATATTGTTGTGCTTAATTAAAAGCTTTGGATTAATATAATATTCGAGATTTTTTCCTTTTAAGATTTTTGGGTTTGGCTTTTCGATGTTGAACGACTTATTTCTTTTAAAATTGTAATAATCAAAATCTTCCTTGGCTTTAATAAAAAAACATGAATTGTTAGTATTCTCTTCTATTAAACTCAATACTTGCTTTAGACCTTTATCTTCTTCGCCTCGAATCATATTTGGGATGTGCTTAATACTAAGATAATTTAAATCCCCTGCAATTTCTATTTTATTGATAAGGTCTATAATTTCTCTATTAGTTTTTATTCTAATTCGGTTTAAGGGAGTGGTTTTAGAATCGCAATAAGGGCATGTTACATTAAAAGTATAGGCGTAAATCTTTTTCTTGTAAGAACTGAGAGGGCACGTTGAATTAAAGCATATTCTTAAGGAATCAACATTTTGTTTTTGATATTTAGTAATTTTTTTGTTTGGGTATTGATATATGTTTAAGTCTTTGAGCGAGTTTAATTTTTTTTCGTAAAAAAGAATTTGAACTTCGTTTGTTGCTTTTTTAAAAAGATTAGGACCAACATCGTAGATTCTGAGAAGATTCGCAATAGATAATAGATTTTCTCTAAAAATAACATAACCTTGCCTTAATAGAAAGCTTTTTGGCACTAAATATCCAATCATTCCATCCGTCCACGCAAGAGACTTTAATAAAAATGCGCAGTAAATGTCGTTGTAAAAAATATTTTCTAATTTTAATTTTTTTTTTTGATTTCCATCCAATATATTCCCATAAGGAGGGTTTCCAATTATAAGATCAAACTTAAACTTACTAGATTTTTCTAAACTGTCTTCCAACAAAATATTCGACTTTAAAGTTGATAAAACTCTAGAATTATATAGATTTGATTCATTATAACACCATTTAAATAATTTTAAAATGCATAGTTTCCTAGCAGTATCATTTATTTCGGAGCCATAAAGATTTTCTAAAATTTCCAACTTGATTTTGTTAATGTCAAATTCAGAATTAAGTTTTTTAATTATTTTGCAAATTTGATTAGCGGAACTTAAGAGAAAAACACCAGAGCCGCACGCAGGATCAAAGATTGAAACATTCAATAGTTTCTGTGAGCATACTTTCCTTATGCTATCCTCTAACTTAAAAATGTCGTTCAAGTTGTTAAATTGAGTATCCTTCAGATTTTTATTTAAAAAAAGACTTAATCCTTGAGAAATCATAAAATCGGAAATATTTTTTTGAGTATAATAAGCACCCTCTTTTTTCCTACTCCGATGCTCTTCTAAAAATCCTGTTTCAATATTACTTAGCGTTTTTAAGATATTTGAAATTTCTTTATGATTTTGAGTTTCTATAGAATTGAGAACGGATTTATATATTACATCAATTTTTTCGAGTTTTTCTTTGTCTCTCATGGATTAAAACTTCTTACAATAGAAATTTTGCGATATTATTATTTTACTCCTTATATTGTTAATTCTTTATCTTTTTATAGTTATATTTATTTATTATAATTAGAAGCATGACGAATTACGAAGATGAAGAAGATTACCATGGAGTCACTCCAATCAAGCCTATAATAAAAAAATTGAAAAAAGAGTACGATAAGGATCCTAACGATTGGAGTGTTATAGGATCAAGAGACGACCAGGGAAATACAGATACTTTTATAACAAAAAAACCCAATGCGTATTGGTTAAAATCTAAAATGCTCAGTCCTTATTCCTCGTTAACTATGGGTACCATTGTTCGAAAAATTGACAGAGATATCGAGGAAGAAGTGAGAAAAGGAAAACCCTTATCACCTGATGAAATGTTACGTCTTTTTGGGATGGTCGTTCCCATAAAAAAAGATCAAAATATCGTTGCAGCGGGGATCGAAAAATACTCACAACTACATGGAAATTACTTAAAAGAAATCATTGGCGAACGAGATTCGAATTTAGAATATCAAATGGCGAAAAGAATTGACGAAGAATTCACAAAGAAACATCCTCTAAGAAAGAATTTGTACATCTAAAGGAATGACCTTTTTCTGAAATACTCAGGAAGCTTAATATAAGAAATTCAGATATACTTAAATTTTGCTTGTTAAAGAGCTAAGTTCATCTTTACTTTTTATGATTGGAAATTTTGAGGAATATTTTGATGAGCTATTGATTAATTCAGCTATAATGGCGTTTATTTTTTCGGGACCAGGTTTTCCTTCGAGTGTTTTAGCAAATTCCTTTATCATGGGTACTTTTAAGTCGTCAACATAGAAAGATACTCCTTTTTCAACTTCTTCAAGCAGAAATTGAAAAGACAAATCGGCAGATCTCTCTGTGATAAAAAGAGGATTATCGGGTTCTTCAAAAGTGTAGGATATTTCTTTCCAGCGAGCTCCACTTGCATCTACAGGTACCATACCAAAAATATAATCGCTTGTATAAATCCAGAATGGAATACCATTATCAAACGAAGAATTAACAATCGTTTCGAAGTCACTCATACTAAATCAGTTTTCTCAAATTTTATAAATTTTATTATATATAAGTTGATAATTAAGATTTTTCTTTTAATTTAATGATTTAATAAATATTATTTGAATCTTTTCTTTTAAATAGCTTTTTAAATGAATTTTAAATAAAAAGAAGATTATTATACATTATGCGTAAACTCGACTATAAAAAGCTCGCTGTTGACATTCAAAATTGGATTAAGAATTATGTTATGTCTGCTAATGCCGAGGGCGTTGTAATAGGGCTCAGTGGTGGAATTGACAGCGCAGTTACAGCCGCACTATGTTCAAATGCGCTTGGTAAAGAAAATATTATTGGGTTAGGTTTACCTTGTGAATCAGTATCTCAAGATCTTGAAGATGCAAAATTAATAGCTAAAGTTTTAGGTATCGACTTTAAAATAATAGACTTAACTTCAGTATATAGCAAATTCTTAGAAGTTATGGAACCAATAGTTAAGACGAATAAAATGGCATCTGCTAACTTAAAACCCCGATTACGAATGATAGCACTATATTTCCATGGTCAGTCAAAGGGAAATCATTTGATTGCGGGTACAGGCAATCGTGCTGAATTAGCCATCGGATATTTTACTAAATATGGAGATGGTGCAGTTGATTTTGAACCTCTTGGTATGTTATATAAAAAAGAAGTAAGGGAAATTGCTAGAATTTTAAATATTCCTGAAAAAATAATCTTGAAACCGCCCTCCCCAGGATTGTGGGTTGGACAGACGGATGAAGGAGAAATTGGATTATTATACGATACCATAGACGAGATTCTTTATAGATTTGATTACAACTTAGGTTTTAATGGATTAAATAAAGAGGATATAGAAAAAGTAAGAAAAATGAGGAAGGTTGCGGAACATAAATTAAAAATGCCACCTATGTACGAGATAAAATAAAATAATTTTTAAACTAAATTACAATGTGGATATTAAACTCCTTATTTTATTAATTCGGGAAGTAATTGCATTGAGTTGATTTTTCAGGTTATTGTTTTTATTTTTGAAGTCTAATTCTGATATTGAACCCTTATTGTAATCCTTCTCTAAATTCTTAAAATTGCTTTCTAATGAATAACGCTTACCTTCAAGGGCTATCAACTCTTGATATAAAGTATCTTTATTATTGGATATCATTGGACTATCTAGACCTGGAGAAGAAAAATCTGGCTCATCACTAACATTTACATCGTTAAAATTGATAAATGGCGTTGCATTGGACTCTTGAAAGTCTTTATCCTTCTTTTTTTTCTTATCATCTCTCTTTTTTTCTTCTATTACGATTTGTTTTTTAGTTGAACTAATGATTTCTTGTGGTTTACTTGAACCTTTATTTCCCATCGAAGAAAATACATTAAAGAGATCAGAACCGCTTGATACTATTGATTCGCTTTCAATTTCTTCAATTCGTACAGATGATATTTTAGGTACTTCTGTTAGAAAAGGCGTAGATTTAGAAAATTCTGGAAAAGTCGCTTTACTTGATTCTTTAGTTACTATCGGCGTAATTTTCCGTTTCTCAGTTATTATCGGAAGATCATTTGATTCTTCAATAACAATCGGGTTAAATTCTGGCACTTTTTCGTGAAGAGGAATTAACTTTTGGTTTTCAGCTTTCGAAGCGTTTTCTTTTGGTATTATAGGAATTGGTGTTAGATCTTCCTTAGCGGGTTCTATTCTTTCTCTAACACGATTCACTTCAACAGGTTTAAGTTTGGGTTGTTCTTTGGAGACTGATGTTTTTGAGGTAGGTTGACTTGTAGTTAGAGGAGGTTTTACAAGCGTTCTAATAGCGGGTATTTTAATTTTTGGTGGAGCTAATTTCACATCTTTTTTAGGAATAATTTTTTGTACTTTACGCCTTTGTTTTATAGAATTAAGGGTTTCGTCTTTCTTTTCCAACTCTTTCTTGAGAGCGTCAATATTTCCTTTTAAATTCTCGATTTCTCCTTTAAATTGTTCTGATACTTTGTTAAATATGTCAGTTAAATCAACTTCAGATTCGTCACTTTTAGGTTTAACATCTGGTTTTTCGAAATCTTTTGGACCTTCTTCTTTAGAAATCTTCGCACTCTCGGGAATTTTTAACATTTCCATTAAATCATTTGGAAGAGATGTCTCTGAAAACCAAAGATCAAGCGTGTCCCATTCTTCCAAATTTTTGAGAATGAACTCAATAATATCTTTTTGCTCAAAAACGGTATTTAAATTGTTTAACCTATTAAAGTGTTTAATAAGTTTGCCTTTTGCTTCAATCTCATCATCTGGAGATGGTTCACCCTCAGTAAGAAACAAGTAGATTTCCTTAACTTCTTGAAGTGTTGATTGAAAACTTTCTTCGTCGGTCATAAAAGATATTACTTCAATTTGAAATTTGATTTTATAAACTAGCTAAAGCTTGATATTTTATAATAAAAAAACAATTCACTAATTTATTTTTTTGTATTATAATTAGTATAAAGATTTTAAAACAAAAGCAGAAAAATCTTAAAATAATAAAAAACACACATAACAATATGATTACTAGACTTTTAGAATCGAATGAAGTTGTACGAAACACTGTTAAAAGAATACAGTTCGTTAAACAAGAAGGATATTCGCTATTTTTTAAAGCAACACTCCAATTAGAGTATCGATCAACGCGCGAACTTCTAAAGGGAGTTGATTCTGTTAAAGAGGTAGAAAATCGTTTCAACAAAGAAGGGATAATTCGCATCGATGTAATTTCAGATAAAATTATTCGTATTCGATTTAATGAAGGAAATCTTGTTGAAGAAAACAAAACACAAATGGTTGTAGGCACATTTAAAGGACCTTCAAAGGCGGATTTGAATAAAGTTAAGGGAAGATATACAGTTACAACGAACGATATAAAAATAGAGATAGGGACTAAAATATTTCGCATCGATATCTCCGACCTTGACAATAATAAGTTATGTGGTATTAGTGGACAAGAAAAGAACTTATTTTACGCGTGGGATTCTTACAGTACGGGCATTTCTTATAGTAGAAAAGATAATTCTCCAATGGGGGTAGAATGTTTCGATCTGTCCCCTCACGAAGCAATTTACGGATTTGGCGAGCAGTTTACAAGACTGAACAAAGTTGGTCAAACGATTGATCTTATGATGGACGAGGCGTATGGAACTACATCCACTCGGAGTTATAAAAACGCGCCTTTCTTTTTGAGTACTAAAGGATATGGAGTCTTCTTTAACCATTCGAGCCTCATGACTTGTTGGGTTGGAAGTATGAGCGTTGTAAACGTCCAAGTTACGGTAGAAGACAATTTTCTCGATTATTATGTAATTATTGGAGACATTAAAGAAATTCTTTCTCAGTACACCGATATAACAGGGAAAGGCGTTGTTCCACCAAAATGGTCTTTTGGATATTGGCAAAGCAAAATATCTTACAAATCGGCTGAAGAAACTCTTGAGATTGCGAAAAGTCTTCGAGAAGCTGAAATACCGTGCGATGTCATCCATTTAGATACTCACTGGTTTAAAGAAGATTGGTTCTGTGATCTCGAGTTTGATAAAGAACGCTTCCCCGATCCCGAAAAATATTTTGAAGATTTGAAGGAATTAGGGTTTAAAGTATCTTTATGGCAGCTTCCCTACATACCGGAAGGTTGTCAACTCTTTGATGATTTGAAATCTGTTGAGGGTTTTGTAAAAACCAAGGACGGAGATATTTACGATACGGGGCGATGTTTAACTCCCGGATATAAAGGAATTGTAGGATGCATTGACTTTACTAATCCGAAGGCTATTGAAATTTATCAAGAACGGATTCGGAGACTTCTTAAGCTTGGAGCAAAAGCAATTAAGACAGATTTCGGTGAAAATGCACCCTTAGAGGGAGTTTATTACGATGGCACTCCTGGAGTTCAAATGCGCAATTTATATCCTCTTATATACAATAAAATTGTTGCTGAGGTTACAAAAGAAGTAACTGGGAGTATCTGTGCATGGGCAAGGTCTGCTTGGGCGGGCAATCAACGCTATCCCGTTCATTGGGGCGGAGATAGTAGCGTGAATTGGGAAAATATGGTACCTGTAATTGAAGGAGGCTTGTCATTTGGCCTTTCTGGATTCCAATTTTGGAGTCAAGACATTGGAGGTTTTCTAGGATCAACTAAAGGAGATATTCTTATTCGTTGGATGCAAGTTGGACTGTTTCATTCGCATAGTCGCATTCATGGCTCGGGCAAACGTGAAATATACAAATTCCCCTCTGAAGTACAGAGAATTTGTCGCAATTATATCCAACTTAGATACCGACTTCTGCCCTATATTTACGGCTCTGCTTTTGATTGCGTAGAAAAATCGCTCCCCATGACGCGAGCGTTAGTTGTTGAATATCAAAATGATCCTAATACCTGGAACATAGGCAACGAATTTATGTTCGGCGATTCTATACTTGTGGCACCTATCACTGATGAAACAAATAAAAGAACCATCTATCTTCCTAAGGGTGTATGGAGGGATTGGTGGACAGGCGAGAAAATACAAGGTGGAAAGTGGATAAATGTTGAAGTCGATATAGAAACGTTACCACTTTACATTCGTGAGGGAGGAATCATCCCTATGGGTCCTGTAATGAACTATGTTGATGAAATTAAAACAGACGAAATCAAAGTGAAGATCGCGAAATTCGAAGGTGATGGAAAAAACGCATTTGTAGTTCCCGTTAATGATGAAAGAGTTTTAATCGAATATAAGGCAAGTAATGGTAAGCACACGGTAAATATTGGTAAAACGAATATTACTTTCAAAATAGAAGCTGTAGGTAGCGATGATAAAACCATTGAAGTGATTATAAAATGAGTGATAACAACCAGCATTTTAAAATAGTTAAACATAAAGATTATTTATACGTAATACAAGAAGATATTTCCGTAGTTCACTCTGCTTACACAAATGATCCTCTAAACATGTATCTAATTTTAGGAAATCATTCTGCTTTATTAATTGACACAGGGTGCGGGATATCTCCTTTAAAACCAATAGTAGATAAACTAATTGGTTCAAGAAAGCTATTAGTTTTTAATTCCCACGCCCATTGGGACCACGTTTTAGGTAACGAAGAATTTAGTGAAGTATATATTCATGAAAATGAAGAACAAATAGTCTCTGAACCTTACAATCTGTCGTATACAAAAGAATTATTTGCCAAATATTATGCCAATAGAAATTTTTCTATCCCTCCTGCGAAAATTATTAAAAAATTAAGAAATGGAGATATTTTTGACTTAGGAAATATCAATATTAAAGTAATTCACGCACCAGGCCATTCTTCAGGCTCAATATGTCTACTTACTAATAAGAACGAACTTTTTACTGGAGATGTTGCATATTACGGAGATCAATTTTTACCTAGAAGAAGACACATTCCCATAGTACTTGAAAGTCTTTCTAAATTGATAAAATTATGCGAGAAAAACAAATCACTCGAACTTTATCCTTCACATAGACAATTCCCATGTGATATAAATCTTCTAACTGAGCTTTACAAGGGAGTTAGTAATATAAAAAATCTATGGCATACAAGAAATCCATTTGATCTTTTTTATGCATGGGAAATTAAAGATGAGGAAAATGATAAGTTTAAGTATTTTGTCTCTAGACTTTAATAAGTGGTTTCGATCCAATTTTTAAAATAAGAAATAACCTTAGACTAATTTTAACACGAGCAGTTTACGACGAAATCGTGATATTAAGAAATTTTGCTAACTTATATGGAGCACCCCTTGATTTAACACCAAAAGAAGAAAAAGAATTGTATTTTTTACAAGGGACAAAACATAAACTCTTTTTGAAAAATTACTCTAAACTTCTTTTAGGTAATGAAATTACTACAACATAAAATATTTAAGTGTGTTTATTGATCATATATCTCAAATCTCATAGAATAATTAAAAAATCCAAAAAATATAAAAAATTTTGGAAAAATAGTGATAATAAAGTTGTTAAACAAGAACCATTTCCCCCAATATTATAATAATGGAAAGCATAAGAAAAATAAAGCTTTTTTTGCAATTTTCATACTATTTCTTTTTAGCAATCTTATTTCTTTAACAATGTGGTTCGGAAATGCATCAAACACTTTTCCTCTATTTCTAGCTCTTTTACTGGCTTTTCCAACATCATTGACTTTTATTTTTAATATCAAACGAATTAATACAAATAAAAGATTTAAAAGGTTAGTAAGAGAGGCGATATTAGATAGAGGTAATCAAGGAATCCATAAACTTAAAAATATTGCTTCTGAGATAGGTATGAATCCAAATGATATACTTTGTGTTCTTTTGGACTTACGAGGTAAAGGATTAATTAGTTATCAATATAATTCAGAAACAGGTGAAATAATTCTTCAGAATATAATTGAAAATCTCTCATCTAAAAATCAATTAATTTCATTAATTAAATTCGAAGAATCCAAATTAACCGAAGATATAAACTATTGTTTGTATTGTGGCTATAAGTTGCAAGGAAAAGGCGATTATTGCAAAAATTGTGGTTCGAAAATATAATTATACAATCATTAAGCGAGAGTTCTATCGTTTGGAATTTTTAATCTACTTTTCTAATTATGTGGTTTTTATTTAATTATTCTTTAATTTTAAAGAACAATAAGTAAAATAATAAAATTAAACCCGCTATTGTAAAAACGGCCCCTAAAACAATTAATTCGTAAATCCATTTAAATATAGAAGGTTTGGCAGATATCAAATAAGGTAGATATTCTGCTGGGGTTGAATTTAATTTGACAATCAGAAATATTGATAATGATACAATTAAAATTGTTCCTAATAGGATTATTACTAAAGCAAAATAGATTTCTCTGTTAAATTTGAAATGTATTTTTAATGAGTTCATTAACTTCTTAGATTTAACTAAAACTTATATGTTTTACTCATATATATTGAGTAGCATGATGTTGTATTGTCCTTGCCGAATTATTAGAGATCCCTACATTTTTCAACTCATTGGAACGATACCAATTTGTATATTATGCAATCTTTTTTAAATGCTCTCTTTTTCGTTATTGATTAGAAGCAACTAGACATAAACTCTTTAGGCTTATGAGTAGATCTATTTGTCAGTGCGCTCGTTGTTCAAATCAAGAGAATGATATGATTTATATCGAAATTCATGATGAATGGTATTGTACTGAATGTCAAGAAAACGATCGCATCTGGTATCCCACACATGGGAGCGCAGAAGATCGATGGCAACACGATTACATTAATCTCTACTATGAACAGAAAGAAAAAGAAAAATTAAAGAAGAAACTTGATTTTTATAGTTTAGAAAATTATACAAAACCTCGATTTTAGAAAATCTACTTAATTTACTTTTTCTTTTTTAAATTTAACTTTAAATTTTATGTATCCTAGTTGCGATAATATCTGCAGTATAAACCATAGTTGCAAGTCGGTTTGGCACAAAAGGCTCATATAAGGAGAAACATCCGTGATGAAATAATATTGCCCGATGGATCTCCTCATCGTAAGGTAGCTTGTATTTGTCCAAGACCGCAATGCATTCGTCTACATGATTGTCGGCTCCCTTTAATTTAAAAGTTGATATATTTTTTTTGTTTGCTTCTGTCCTATCTATTGGTCTCACACTCACTTTCCTGTTTGGTAGCTTTTTTTTTAGTCCGTAGTAGGATACTTTCCCAAAATCGTGATAAATAGATGTGAGAACGATTTTATTGAGATCGAGGTTTTTAATTAAACTATCTTCGTATATGTGATGGGCTAAATTCGTTACTAAAAGCGTGTGGTCATAAAGACCGCCCTGATAGGTACCGTGATGATCCCCTAAAGCAGCGGGTAAGCTCTTCGATTGTTTTAAGATCTTTTGAATCGCGTCTCTTTCTTCTTTTTCAAGGCTTACTATGTCTAAAAAGTAATTAAAATCATTACATTCAAATTTAATCCCTTTAGTGGCTCCTTTATTTAAAAACGGATTTGGTTTAGAATTTTTTGGCATTTACCTTATAACCTAATATTATGTGTCTTTTTACGGATAAAAAAAGTAATTTTCTTAGATTTTTTAATTTAAGGTTTTTTATTCCATTATTATAAGTAAATTTTGAAGTTCTACTCGTAGTTAGAAATAAGTTTTCTTAATGAAATCTATGGTTGATAAAGAATAGACCTGTAGCTTTATCAAAAAAAGACGCTCGATTCTCAATTTCCCATTCCATTATTTTTAAAATTGTTTTATCGATATATTGTTTTAATCTCAGAAAAATATATTTTGCTGCATTTGAGATATAATTTAAATCGTCTTCAAAATTGAAATGTCTACTTAATTCTTTTTTTTTAATTTTGTTTTCCATTCATCGCCATGGACTATAGCGCTTCTAATAGTATATATATCCTTTATAAAGCTATAAATTTCATCGAAATCTTCTTTATTATCTCCAAGAAAGGAAGCGATGTTCAGAGAAAGCCTGAAATTTATCTCCGATTTGCTTGAGCCTGTATAAACTGATTCTAATATTATAAATTCATCTAAAATTCTGTCTTGAGTGCTTTTTCTATCGAATATTTGAAAGTATCTATTGATAAGTAGTTGACTTTTTGGCTTGTTCATAATATTCGAATCAGATATTAATTTTCGAATTTCATTAATTCTAGCAATCTCATTTTCAGATTCTAATTTAGACTCTAATTCAAATAATTCTTCTGCTTTAGGTTTAATAATATCCCACTCTTCAAATGGTAAATCGAGATCGAATGATTCGTAGTCGATCCACCATGAAGGCTTGAATTCCCATTTATTATAAGAAAAAATTAATCCACTTAGATAAAAACTAAATAGAATTAAGTTTATTTTATCCCACTGTCGTCCCCAATCTTCCAAAAGTATTGGATCTACAGATTCATTAAAATCGTTATTAAGTTCTATTTTAGCTTTAATCCTAGTTTTATAGATTAAATAGGGGTAGTCAACTGGTTTAAACGAATATCCATTTGAATAAATAGATAACAAATGGTCTTGCAAAATCAAATCAAACTCAGAATCTATGTTTATTGTATTTTTTAGGTTTAATCCATCTAAATAAATCCAAATTTCTATGGGGAGTTGTTTTTGTTCAAGAAAGTTATGAAAAGATTGCATACATTTTTCTAATAACAAATTTAATTCTTTAGAACCATTTAAATATTCATCTAACAAATAATGATAAAGAGATCTTAATATTCTTTCAATACTGAACCAATGATAATGTTCAACTCTGATCCATAACAAATTAGTATTTTTAAACTTATTTTCATATTGTTTCAGAAATTGGTTTTTAAACAGTGTTATTCTTTCCCAGCGGTATATATCTCCTCTTTTCTTAAAAAGATTTTTCGTGATTAGATCGTATGTGAACGACCGCTCCAAATAAGTAGAATATTCAAAATCTTCAAATGGATAGTTTGTATCATCAAGGTGTTTTATTAAGTTTTCTTGTAGAAGTTCTATGTCCTTTTTAACTATATCTATAAATTCCATTGGGTTTTTGGAAATGTTTTTGCTTTAGTTGGATTTAAAAATCAATGCACTCAATTGAATATTACATTATATTTAAAAAAAATGTTCATGGAACTTTCTTTTGTATCCATTATCCAATTATGATAAATTTATGTTAGGCTTACCTTAATTGTTTTATAAATCGAAATTACTTTTTAATTTATG
>Ga0114919_10000371_pt1 | contig 34271 bp, 26 predicted proteins | sample BlataG_FD_88682 | JGI IMG/M metagenome (GOLD analysis project Ga0114919, IMG submission 88682) | Deep subsurface microbial communities from Black Sea to uncover new lineages of life (NeLLi) - Black_00105 metaG | ecosystem: Environmental > Aquatic > Marine > Oceanic > Sediment | place: Atlantic... | reverse complement strand
GGGCGTCCGAAAAAATTATGTAATTCATCAGGATCCTGTTGGCTATCGAAGAGCCAGGGTCGATCATTTACAGAAAGCACTAACTTATAGCGTGAATCGACTACACAGATCCAGCTAGCCTTTGTTCCTGCATTTCGAAGAAAGGTATGCTTCGTCATCTCCCCGGAAACTCCACGGTGGAAATCCTCCGACAAATCTCTTCCTTGAAAATCACGCGCAGAGGAATTGTTGCCAGCCAAGCGAAGAAGTGTCGGTGTAATATCAACGGTACCAACCGGCTGTTCATAGACAAAGCCAGCAGACAACTTATCTGGGAATCTGATGAGCATGGGCACTCGTGCTGACCCTTCGTACGGATTTCCCTTATTGAGCCGATCGTGCTCATAACAAAGATCACCATGATCGGAGGTCATTACAATGATTGTGGAATCAAGCTCACCATTCATCTCCAAAGTCTGAAACAAACGCCCGATGTTATCATCAAGGCATTTCACCATACCAAAATACTGTCTCATCGGATCAGCCTTAAACGCTGGGTGTCCTTTTTCATTACCTAACCACTTCGGCCCAGCCAGATTCTCGAGACCATACGTTCGGGGCGGTAGAAAACGCAGATGATCAAACATTGTGTCATATGGGGCACGTACGGTATTGGGACCATGGGGATCGGGATAGCTTACGACGGCAAGAAATGGCCTGGATTTTTTTGCAGTAATAAAATCAATGCAGCGATCTGTAAGGAAGTCCGTTGAAAATGTTTTCTCGTCAGCACTATCCAAGCTGTAGGAAGGCTCACCTTTTTTATCATGGGAAGCAACCTCTGCACCTGCCTCAGTCATTTCAAACTTTTTCCAATGACCACGGTTGAACATAAATTGTTTCTCAACAAAGCCACCATCAATTTCTGGAGACCATTCGGGCTTCCCCTCCCCCCCCAGATGCCATTTACCAATAAACCCTGTTTCATATCCAGATTTATTGAGTATTGACGCAAGCGTTGGAATATCTGTCCGAAGTTTATAATTGTTTGTTGGCACACCGGTATTTTGTGGATAGAGTCCCGTAATCATTGCCGCCCGACATGGCGAACAGACTGGCGCAGTCGCATATGCTCGAGTGCAGATCACGCCCTCCCTTGCAAGCCGATCGATGTGTGGCGTTTGAACAATGACTCCTGGCCCCCACATCTCCGCCTGTTCTTTTGGCAAGTGATCTCGGTAGCAGCCAAGTGTTCGAAAATTATGCTCGTCAGTAACAATCAGCAGAATATTAGGAGACTCTGCGGCTCTTACCATTTGGAATCCAGCCAGCAATAGAATGATCATCAGAAATCTCATGGCACCCATTTTTTCTAACCTTCTTTGATAACTATTTTTATTGATCTATTGTGCTTTTTTGAGACCCCATAGCGAACAGCCAATCTTCTCTCATGAAAGCCGCCATCACAATCTTTTTGATTGAAATGGTGTTGATGGAATTTTCCCAGACGCACGTTTATACAATGCCGCACGGAGTCGCTCTATTACGTCATACGTTTCTGAATCTGGATCAGTCGCTAAATTATGGAATTCCATTGGATCAGCCTGATGATCATAAAGCTCCACTCCGGCCGCTCCCTCGGCCCACTCTGTGTATCGCCAACGATGATCACGAATACTACAGCCCATCACTGGCTGTCGCAGTCGTGCATCGGCGGGACGTAGGACCTGCGTCACTGCATAACCGTCCCATCGTGCAAGTGGATCAGCTAGAAGTGGACTCAGGTCGCGGCCGGGCAACCCGCTCGGTGCTTGTATTTTCGCAAGAGCAGTGAGAGATGGAAACACATCAATGAACTCAACCACTCGCCGACAAACCTGACCATTCCCTGCCATGTCAGGAGCCCGAACAATCAATGGCGCCCGAGCTGCCTGCTCAAAAAGGGTGCGCTTCTGCCAAACTCCAAGGTGATCTCCAAGATGATATCCGTGGTCACTCCAGAGAACAATGATTGTATTTTCGGTTAGTTCAAGCTGTTCAAGTGCATCGAGTAGACGACCAACCTGTGCATCAACAAACGAAACACAGGCGTAATAGGCCCGTGTTGCCTGAATCAAAACGTCCTTCTCAAGTCCGTAATGTGGCTCTGAACAATTATGAGCAAAGGCTGCGATTGGTATATCTTCACGGTCATCTTGTGGAGCGTATGGCAGCTGTATTTTTTCAGTTGAATAAAGATCGAAATATTTCTTTGGAGCAATATACGGCGTATGCGGACGAAAAAATCCAACCGCCAAGAAAAAGGGGCTGGACTTATTTGAAGACATCAGCCGTATGGCTTCTGTAGCCACCATCCCGTCTGTCTGTTCTTCGTCACTCCCTTCTGCCGCAAGCCAGCTAAGTGCCGCAGAAATTTTTTTATGTGGCTCTGCATTAAAAACCAGGTTTTCTTCGGCGGTGTCCCGCCCTTTAGGATTGACTACACGCATCCACGACGGTGGATCATCGAGGCCGTTGGTTCCTATTGAAGCAGGAACGTTGTAATGAAAAATCTTACCCACCCGGGCAACGTAATATCCAGCCTGCTGAAATGCCTGAGGCAGTGTTACGACATCTGGAATTTCTTCTCTGAAATGTCGATCAAGATCATAAACCTTTATCTGATCTGGCCGGAGACCAGTTAGAAGAGAAGCACGCGTTGGATTGCATAGTGGCAACTGGTTGTACGCCCGTTGAAAACATACTCCCCGCGCGGCGAGCCGATCAATGTTTGGGGTTTTTGCAACGTGATCACCATAGCATCCAAGCGTGCACGCTAGATCATCGATAGCAATAAATAAGACATTCGGCTTCGTGACCTGTGTCGTCTCTGCACAAACGACACAATCATGTGTCAAAAAAAGAAGGGCGAAGAGTGTCCATGTCAATTTCAACAAAATGCCCTCCCATACTGAACGAATCTTTCTTGAAGAAAAATCAGTCTAGCAACTTTAAAGGAACGCACCCTACAAAGCATTTCTGAGTTGCAGCGATTAGAACAATTCGGTCGCCCATACCTGCCTGAAGACAGTCTCACTCGAGACTTGCTAAAGCATTTTCAACAACAGCAAGACCTTCATTTAAGTCTTCATCATTCATGGTCAACGGCACAAGAAAACGCAGGACGTTTCCGTGTGTGCCGCATGCCATGAGAATTAAGCCATGTTCGTAGGCATATTGAACAACAGCTTGAGCGGCCGCCTTATCGGGCTGCTTTGTTCCTTGGTCGGTCACAAGTTCAATTGCGCGCATAGGACCGAGCCCTCGTGTTTGGCCAATACATCGGAAACGCTTCGCAAACGCTTCTAGCCTGTGACGGAGTATCTCTCCAATACGACAGGCATGTGCCAAAACCGCTGGATCTTCAAATCGATCGAGCACCGCATGTGATGCAGCACACGCCAGTGGATTCCCGCAGTACGTTCCGCCAACACCACCGAGTCCAACGGCATCAATGACCTCTGCCCGACCTGTCACAGCTGAGAGAGGCAGGCCATTTGCTAATCCCTTCGCCATGACAACAAGGTCAGGAGTGACATCTAATTGATGACACGCCAGCAGGCTACCCGTTCTTCCAAAGCCAGTCTGAACTTCATCAAAAATAAGTACAACGCCGTGCTCATCGCACCACTGACGCAGCATGTTAAGAAATGGTGCAGGAGCTGGCACAAATCCACCTTCTCCAGCAACAGGCTCAATAATAACTGCAGCAACGTTTTGTTCACCGATTTGGCCCCGTGCAATCTCGGCAAATGAATTGAATACCTCTCGGCAGAAACATCGCTCAAGTGGACATTCACTTGCCTGTGGACAACTACCTGGATCGCCTTGCACTCCAGGCCAGCGATAAAAATCTGGGTATGGAGCCCGATACACCTCGGCCGGAAATGGTGCAAATCCACTTTTATAAGGATGTGCTTTTGCTGTAAGTGCCATCGCCATATACGTGCGGCCATGATACCCGTGCTCAAAAGCAATGACCGCCTGCCGACCAGTTTTCACACGTGCAAACTTAATCGCATTCTCAACTGCTTCGGCACCAGAGTTTGCCAGAAATGTCTTGCACGGAGCAGCTTTTGGCAAGAGTGCATTCAGTCGCTCAGCTAATCGGATATACCCCTCATAGGCAACTACATTGATGCTCGTATGAACGAACTTTTCAGCCTGCTCCGCAACAGCTTGCATAACTGCCGGGTCACGATGGCCGAGATTCGTGACACCAATACCGCTTGAAAAATCTAAGAATGAGTTCCCATCAACATCTGTAACCACAGACCCTTCAGCATGGGAAGCGATGACAGGAGTTGTGTGGAACGGCCCTGGAGAGACATGCTCATGTCTCAACTCATTAAGTTTTTGCGAACGAGGCCCTGGTATCTCAGTTTTCAGATGAATAGATGGCATTTTCCAAAACTTTCTACAACGAAATCAAACCATATGTCCGAACCCATATATACGAAAGGCATCGCTACTTTGTTCCATTTCTACATTGAAAATCCGTGCAAATTAGGACCTTCACGTAAACCAATCGTACATCCCTGTATCAACTCTATGAACGTTGGATTCTTTCTTTCTCTTTTTCAGTCATGTATTTACACCACAAACCCCGTAAAATAGCAGGTCTTCGCACTCAGAGCACGTAGACTCGAGCATGCAGTAGTGATCGCCCACGTTGCGCACATTGAAGAAGGCAACCGCTACTCTTTACATCCTACGTTAGGGACGCCAACAACCTCCTTGCACATATCCACAATGAAACATCGCTTTCAAAGACTTATTTTTTTGATGTTCATGATCCTCCTGGGTTTCATATTCAGGGCACCAATCGCTTTTCCTCAGAACCTAACAAAACACCTTTTGAACCAGACCAGTGAAGCCCTCGCTACCCAAGTAAAAATGAGAGGGGATCCCATTCGTGGTGGAATTTTATTTCACACATCGACTGCCGGGTGTGTAAAGTGTCACTCCGATGGACAGTCTCCCTCTCCACTGGGTCCAAAACTTACTGATATAGATCCTTTAACAGAAGACATATATCTCATTGAATCTGTTCTTCATCCATCTCGAGCGATTCGTAAGGGTATGAAACTGTTTCAGTTCTCACGACAAACGGTCAGATAAAAAATGGATTACTTACATCACAAAACACGACAGCGATTGTTCTCCGTGAATTGACGGACCTGTTGCATCCAACTGTTATTCCCCAAAGTCAGATTGATGAGATTGAGAAAACTCCAATATCGACGATGCCACAAGGACTTGCTGAGAGTCTGCGAAACGAAGGTGAGTTTTATGACCTCATGCGATATGTCTCTGAGGTTGTACATGGTGGCCCACATCGTGCTGACGAACTAAGACCAGCGCCTGAGGACCTGATTATTCAAGATGACTCAGTCGGACTCGATCACGCAGGCATTCTTCAACACCTTGGGGTACAGGACCTGAAAGCAGGAAAAAGAATCTATCTCAGTCATTGCAAAAACTGTCATGGTGTAGACGGGAATGAACCCACCTTTGCTCTTGCTCGAGCCTTTGGCACTCAACCTCTAAAAAATGGCTCTGATCCCTACAGCATGTTCATGACGCTTACCAAGGGAAGTGGGCTCATGGCCTCAGTGCAATACCTATCACCAAAAGAGCGGTATCAGGTTGTTCACTACATTCGTGAAACACTGATGAAGCCAAGTAATCCAGGGTACGAGATCGTTGATTCTTCCTACTTGGCAGGTTTGCCGAAAGGCACAAGCCTTGGTGAAGTTGCTGAAATCAAACCTCGTGACTTTGGTCCTGCTCTTGGTTCTCAAATTGGAACACATGTAAATAACGCACTTACTATCAAACTCGATGCCGCAACAACCGCAAGCTATGACCTACACCGCATGAAGCTTGTTGGAATCTGGGAAAATGGATTTCTTGATTTAACAGGCACACACCACTACCGTCAGCGTGGTGAACGAATGCCCCAGATAGAAGGAACCTTACTGCCGGGTCTCGATGGATGGCAATGGACATATGCTGGTTCTTTCGATGAGCCTGATGGTATGAAACCGCCTCGTGGACCGCTCGGTGAGCAATTCATGCGGTACGAAGGGTACTCGCTGTACGACAATGATGTAATCCTTCGCTATACGATCGAAGGACGATCCATCCTTGAATCATTGCAAAAAATACCCTCTGATTGTGGTCCCTGTATTGAGCACACACTCCATATTCACCCCGGAACGCAACCGCTTGAATTATCAGTCGCGAAGTTTCAGAAGATTGGTAGCGATTCTGGAATCTATGAATTCAATGGTTCATCACCAAAAAGTTTACGAGGACCAGCCAAAGACTGCTCTGCGATCATCACGGAGATTCCACCAAAAACAAAATCTGCTGTTGAATCAAAACGAGCACGCGAGCTTGACTTAGGTACGACGGAGAGAACGATTCTCGTTCAATTCCGAACGAGCAAAACAGGAACATTAATCTCCTCTGCACCTCCAACTGGCAAGTGGACGCCGAATGGGAAAACATTATTCCTTCGAAATGATGAACTGGTTTTTGACATTGGCTGGGTTGGTGCCCTTCGCGGAAAAGCTGATGTTCGCGACGGCAAATGGCATATTGCAGCAGTCGTTGTCGGCAATGACAAAACACAGCTTTTTGTCGACGGAAAACTTCTTGCAACGCGTCAAGAATTTCATCGCCCCCACGTGAATGGACACGTCTTTAAAATTGGTTCAACTGCGACTGATTTTGGTGGTGATTTCGAGGGTGATATTGGGTGGGTTCGGATTTATCAAGGAATCATCTCTGGTAAAGAACTTCCCGCACTTGCAGTCGGAAAGCACCCTCATTTGAAACAACTTTTCTTTGAATGGAATTCAGCGGAATCAACAGAACATGATCAACCACCCGAGACATCGAACCGTGTGGCTGCACGCGCACGTGGTGACACTGATGGTTTGCTTTGGGAAGTACACGAGGATGGGCGGCTTCTGCTGAAAATCCCTGCTGGAAAGAAAAGCAGAGATGTTCAAATTGCTGTGCTTTCGTCAAAAAATACAGGCGAGAAATTGCTTAGAGAAATTAAGAATATAGGCACTCAACGCGTTACGAATCTCACAACAAAGCTCGCAGGAAACGCCCGACGATGGCCTGAGGCCATTCATGTCCGTGGTCGACAAGGTGCTGATATCAATGGCTATGCACTCGATACTATCCCTATTCCGTTCAGCAATCCGTGGAATGCATGGATGCGGACAAGTGCTCTCGATTTCTTTCCAGATGGACGCGCTGTTGTTACAACACACGGCGGTGATGTCTATATCGTTTCCGGTATTGATAACTCGCTAAGTAATATTCAATGGAATCGATTTGCAGCAGGACTCTTTGAACCTTTCGGAGTCAAAGTTGTAGGTGGAAAAATATATGTCACATGCCGGGACGGAATCAAACGGCTCCACGACTACAACAGCGATGGTGAAGCTGACTTTATTGAATCATTCTGGAATGATGATGATGTCTCATGTGTTTTTCATGGCTACAATTTCAATCTACAAATTGATGATGAAGGGAATTTCTATTTAGCCAAGGCGGGGCAGCACACAAATCATCATCGGCCGGGAACAATTATGAAGGTACCACCACAGGGTGGAGAGTCCGAAGTTGTTGCCTGGGGCGTCCGCACTCCCAACGGAATGGGTCGACTAGCCGATGGCCGCTTCACTGTTTCAGACAACCAAGGACCGTGGATGCCTGCTGGAAAAATATCCGCCATTGAACCTGGTGGTTTTTACGGGAACATGCCAATCAATGCTGAACAGGATAGTTGGTTACGAGAAAAATATGATGGTGAATTGCCAGAAGCATTTGACCAGCCATTCATCTGGATGCCCCAGGAACTTGACAGCTCATGTGGTGGTCAGGTTTGGGTCGACGACCCCCGATTTGGACCACTTTCCGGAAGGCTTCTCCATTCATCTTTTGGAAAGGGCTGGCTTTACTACCTGTCGCTTCAGGATATTGGCGACAGAACTCAAGCCGCAATTATTGCGTTGCCACACCAATGGGATGCCGGTGTTATGCGCCTGCGTGTGAATCCTGCTGATGGCCAGCTTTATGGCACAGGTCTGTCAGGCTGGCAAGGTCCAGCAGGTGGAAAAGATGGATGTTTCCAGCGACTCCGTTATACCGGCAAGCCGTGCCGGCTTCTTGATTCAGTGGCTGTAGTGGACGACGGGATTCAGTTAGATTTCAACTTCCATATAGATCCAGAAAGTACCAACGGTGTGAAAAACTGGCACGCTGAGATGTGGGACTATTTGTGGTCCCGAAAATACGGGTCTGATCAGTTTTCAGTCCTGCACCCAGGAGAAGAAGGACGAGACGAAGTCCATATTGCAGATGTTTTATTGATCGACCCGAAAACAATTCATCTGAACGTTCCAGATATTCGTCCCTGTGATCAATTCTTACTTGAATTCGAGACCCGTGATCAGGCAGGTGAACTTTTTTTTGAGAAAGCCTATCTCACAATCCATGCCGTTCCTGATAAGTCTGAAAATAGGAAATAACTCGCTCGACTCTGCTGAGTGGGGAAATAGTTGCATTCTCACGCATGAAGTAGCGATCCTGACACTTCAAAACATGTAATTGTTTTAGTACAAGAAAACGCGTGTCGTATCACCCAACTGAAAAACTGGCTGGGGTGTAAAAAGCATCACACCAGCCAGTGATCGCACCTCAGCAGATGCGGCCCCAATACGAAACCATTCCTGCCATGTACTCCGTAGAGACGTTTCTTGATGCGTATTTGTATCACATTTATATTCTGACCAGCATTCAACAACACGGCGCCAGAATTCCTCAAGACAAGAGCGCCGTATATGAATAGCATCCAGCCCATACCAAGAACCCGGCTGCTCAATAACTGAGATCTGATATTTTTTAGCAATATGAACAATGTTGTCATTCACTTCACGTGATTGTTCTTTTATTTCTTCCAGTGACTGTTGGCATCCAGGAACAAAAAATGTCTTTAGAAATCTAAAGCGAAATGGACCTACAGATTGGATGCTCTCAACTGGCAACTTTGTAATAACGATATTGAATTGTTGCTGGTGAAGTCGATGAATGACTTCTTCAAGCCATGTTGCTAGCTGTTCTGTTGAAAAACCATAAAGTAAGTCATTTCCTATATCTGTGATCACCGCTAGTCTTTGACTGTTTTTGGAGACACCGCTACGCAGAAGTCGATCTAACGATCTCCAGAGGCCACTCTCACAAATTGATGGGAGACTCCGCTTCCATATGCGACTATTTGCGCCATACGAACGACCATGGCCAGCAGCAACAACAAGGTCGACAGCAGACGACGAGCAGCAACGAGAGGCTTTAAGAAGCCGTGATAAACCTCGAGATAGATTACTTGCCCCCAAGGCGACAACTAATGTCCTCTCTTGCTCGTGATTCATTGATTCGGAATCTCTGTGCACAGCCAACGTTTCCTTCACCCTCGCACACCACTACTGACAAGCCGTTGGTAGCACCCTACACCGAGAACACCAAACAAGACCATGAGATACGTTTCTTGGTGTTGATATGCCCAGACGGCTACTACTCCCGCAATAAGAAGGCCAAAGAGGCTTGCGATCTGGTCTGCAGCCGAAACACCAAAGACTTTCAAACCTTCCAGGACAATCCGGCCACCATCGAGTGGTTGAACAGGCAATAAATTAAGAATCGCCCACGCAATATTTACAAATAATAAGTGATAGACCATGAGCCGACCAAGCATGGAAGGAATGGGCTGACCGGCCAATGAAACTTCTTCCAGAGAATTCCCGATAATCGGTAGTGAACTCAAAAATCCTGGATCTGGAACCTGATACCCAAGCATCATCACTATAGCTACGACAACGATCGCAAGACACAACTGAGCAACCGGACCCGCCGCTGAAACTGCCAGGCGCCGTAAAGGACTCTTGAGGGCAGGAGCAGGCATTCCTGTTGGTACCGCCAAGCCACCAAAGTGATACAACACAATGCGTGATGACTGGCCGGATGCTGCAAATGCAAGAGCATGTCCAAGTTCGTGGACAAGAATGGAGCAGAAAACAACAAGCACCCACACGCCTAAATAGATTAAGAGTGTTCGCGTATCGTCACCAGCAAGCGACTGAGCTAAACCCCAGCCAAATAGCCCTGCCGCCGGCCAAAACCAACCAGTCACACGTACGGGGATACGACCAATGTGAAAGTGAAAGTCAGCGGGTGTCGACTGTGGCTCTGCGAGTAGCATCTCTTTATTATGCCGCCTGTTCAGCATGCTGAACAGAAATAATTTTGTCATCATTCGACGGAGACAAACCATTTGCAGCAATATCGAGTATCACTTTTGCAGCTCGGGACGCTGAACCCGGCTGAGCCACCTTACTTGCAAGCGTTTCCAGTGCTGCCACTGTCTCTTCATATGAATCTGGATTTGTGAGCCACTCCACAACGTGGTCAGCAAGTGCAGAAGAAGGATCAGCAACCGTAAGATACTCCGGGTAAAGCATTTTTGGGTCCGGAGATGGTGGCTGCCGGGGCGGCCAGAACACTGGATTGAGCGGCCCTATTGGATCTGACATAGCTAAAAGATTTACAAGCGTAAAAGATCTGCAATGCCTCACCCAACTCTGCACGACATAAGCCAGACCGGAGAGTGAAAAAACCATAACCGTTGGTACTCGAGCAGCAAGTAGCTCAAGTGATACTGAGCCACTCACGCAGACAGCGGCAGTCGCCTGCGGAATTATTTCACTTGTTTTACCTGCTTCGATAACCAGTTGATCTGGATAACCCTCTACAGGAAAGCCTCTCATCAGCTCATTGATATCCTTTGCATGGCGCTGATGAAGTGCAGCAACAATAAACTTCGCGTGAGGAATTTTCTGCTCTACTTTTTTCGCTGCAAGCAGAAGGCTTTTGAGATTTGCTTCAATTTCCTGTCCACGTGAACCGGGCAACAGAAGCACCAAAGGCTTTTCCTCTGTCGTTTGGTATTTCTTTTCGGGCGCATGCCGAACATCAAAAAAGGGGTGACCCACGTACGTGCTGGACATTCCATGCGACACAAACCAATCGTGCTCAAAAGGTAGCGCTGAAAGAACGTAATCAATCAGGCGACGCATTTTATGAATTCGCCAACTCGCCCACGCCCAAATTTGAGGCGGACAATAAAAAACAACTGGGATACCGTGTCGTTTGGCACGCCAGGCAAGCCACCAATGGAATCCAGGAAAGTCAACGAGCACACAAACGTCAGGACGTTCATCCAGAAAACTTCTCTCGGCACGACGCGCTAAATCGACAAAACAATGAACTTTGGCCAGTACACGAAAAAACCACATCACTGCTAATTGAGTCATATCAGCAATAAGGTCACAGCCCGCATTCTCCATCTTGGGACCACCGAGCCCAACACACACAGCCTCAGGGCAGTGATCCTTTATAGACCTACAGAGAAGAGCCGCATGATGATCGCCTGACGGTTCACCGGCAGAAAGAAAAACTCGCATAGAATTATCGTGGGTTAGCCTTTTCGAAGCGGAGTACAGAGTATTTAAGCTAACACGATCTTGTTACAGATCAATTTTCTTTCATTTATCATGATTTCTGCATGTTGAAATGGCGATTCCGTGGCTCTGGAAGTCCAAACGCAACCAGTGTTCCAAGGGCAATGATGGCTGCGCCAGCGAGAAAGAATGGAATGCCTCCCAATATATCAATGCCCCATCCTACGATTGGGGATAAGACAAAAGGTATAGCCATTACGCCTCCGACAATGCTTACATAACGCGGCTGAAGTCCCACCGATGGCGCAAGTTCAAGTGCATAATTACTGATGATCCGGAGCATGATTGGATTGAAACCGAGTGGCATATACGCCAGCCAAAACCACTGCATTGCAGTCGATTGAGAAGCCATGGTTAAGGCAGCTACAAAAAGCGGAGTTCCTGTACAACAGCCAAGCAGCCAAATAATAACCAGACGGTTTCCCCGGTGGTCCGCCAGTGGCCCGACCACGAGGCTCGCAAGACCAGTGGCAATGTTCTGGACAACAATCCACGTCAGTAGGGAGTGACTCGTATTCCCAAACTGCTCACGTGCAAATGCTTGATAATGTGGAAAAAGAATCATAGCGGCTGAAAAAGATGCAGCCACAACCGCAAGCCGCGCAAGTGAACTGTCATGAGAAAGTACCTGCCAGAATGAATGCGGACGGACAGCCTCTGAGGCCCTACGAGATTCGGCAGAAAATAAATTTTCCGATTCTTTAAAAAACAATGGGACAACAGCAGCAGCAAAAAAAAAGAAGCTCGTTGCAGCAAAAATTTTTACAAATCCATCAGGCTCTTGTAGCCACGGCCCTAAAGCAACAAATGCCGCAATGATTGCAAATACACTGCCGCTTGTCACGCTCACAACCAAAACTCTCCCTCGACGTCCAGCTGATATCAAGCGGCCTTGCAGTGTTGCAACAAGCAATTGATTACAACCATTAATTGCTGAAAAAAGACCGTATGTACCAAGAAAAATAATTGCAAGGAAGAAGGGGTGGTCATTGAGGAGACAAGACCATGCTACTGACAAGACCGCAAAACAAATGGACAAACCTATTGTCGTTCCAACCAAAAGCCAACGGATAGATTTTGTACGTGAAACGAGTGGGGCAACTACCAACGGAAAGAGACTTGTTCCAATGCGGTTTAGGACAGGAAGAAAGCCACGAAGCATTCCAGAGGCAATGCACGCATCAAGGACCGCTGGCATGACCACGGTCTCTGTTTTAAAGATCCATCCTATACGAGCGACCACCTGATATGTCACCAAGCAGGCAATATTACGGGGCTCATGAGCAGCAACTTCAGAACGATACGAGCCCCTTTTTTCATTATTTTCCAGTGTTTGTTTGGATGGGATCATCTTATTCTCAAAGGAAAGCACCCGAATAAAAAATGGTTACACTAAAGACTTTGCAGAACGAGTGCCTTACCATCTTAGCGCAAACGGCAATCATTGCTCTTTTTCTTTTCAGATTCATGATAGACATAACTCAATATCTTCATTGCATCCAGAAACAGGTTTTCTTTCGGCGGGCACGGCGAACCTTACCTCATATTCCCATCATCTTATTAATATTTTTGTCGACCAACGTCGTTCACGCTGAACGCTTCGTCTGGTTTGGTTCCTACACAGGGAAAGCTCCTCGGGGACAGGGCATCTATGTCTCGCGTTATGACGAAACCACGGGTGACATAAGCCAGCCGGACGTAGCGTGCACGGTAAAGAATCCCTCATTCCTCGCCATACACCCAACGCTTGCCGTCGTCTACGCTGTCTCAGAAATTGCTGACCTCAATGGTCAACCAACGGGTGGCATTATCAGTTTTACTATTGATATGGAGAATGGTCACCTCACTCAGCAAAGTGTGCAACCATCAAACGGAAAAGGCCCATGTCATCTTTCACTTGATGCACAAGGCACGGTTCTCCTCGCCGCAAACTACGGAAGCGGGAGCACTCTTTGCCTAGGACTTGCTGACGACGGAAGCCTTCTCCCACTCATCACTCACAAAAAAGGTGCACCAGGTGGATTCATCCAACACACCGGTAAAGGTCCGAACAAAACTCGTCAAGAAACTCCGCATGGTCACTCTATTAATGCAACACCTGATAGCAAGTTCGCTATTAGTTGTGACCTCGGAGCTGATCGAGTATTCATCCATAAACTTGATGCTTCAGCTGCCTCACTGGCACCTCATGCGTCGGCCTCGACGCAACCAGGCGGCGGACCGAGGCACTTCGCACTCCATCCCCGACTACCTTTCGGCTATGCGAACAACGAACTCGACATGACCGTCACTGCTTTCCGTTTTGATGCTGCAAAGGGAAATCTTAAAAAAATACAGTCCGTGAGTACGATTCCTGATTCGGTGCAGGAGCGTAACAGATTTTCAACCGCTGAGATCGCCATTCATCCATCCGGACGGTTTCTGTACGTATCAAATCGTGGGCATGATTCAATTTCTCTATTTGGAATCAATGAACAAAGTGGCGAGCTCACACTGAAAAGTGTCGAGCCGACTCATTGCCAGACACCCCGTCATTTTGCGATTGCTCCTGGTGGCAAACGACTTTATGCGGCGGGACAGGAATCCGGGACTATTACGGGCTTCACGATTGACCCGATAACCGGCAAACTATCATTTGTGAACCGCATCATAAAAGTTCCAAAACCTGTGTGTATCGTTTTCTCTCGCCCACTTTCACCTGGACCAGAAAAACCATGACCATTTGCTTACTCAAGTCAAAAATTCATCGAGCCGCTGTCACCGGTGCATCAGTTGATTACGAAGGTAGCCTCGCTGTTGATCGTGATTTAGCAGAGCGAGTTGGACTCAGGGCCTATGAAAAAATACTAGTGGGCAACCTTGAAAATGGAGAGCGATTTGAGACCTACTGCATCTATGGCGCCGCTGGCAGCGGAGTGATAGAACTCAACGGAGCAACAGCCCACCTTGGAAAAATTGGTGACCGGCTAACCATCATGTCCTACGGACACTACTCTCCCGTGGAGGCAGATGACGCGAAGCCTGCTGTGATCTTACTTGACGAAAAAAATGCAATTGTTCGTGAAAGTGGAACTGTTCATTGTTAAAAACTTCATGCCTCGCCAAGAGCTACTAAAAACTAACGAGGAGCTTCCTGTTCTCGGACAAGAAGCTCCAGATAGCTTGCTGACTCAGGATTTTCTAAACCAAGTTCGTGTGCCAAAGACTCAACACAATTCCGAGCCAGCGACACTTCACCTTCTCCGGCAATAATTTCAAATTCGGCGTAACAACCTAGCTCGGCAACGGCATCAATCGCTATCTCGACGTCACTGCCGTGCCAATGAACACGTCCGGGAAGTCGCGTCTTTGCAACCTCGAAGACCTGATAAAAACCGAGGGACTCAAGCAACTCTGTCCACGCAGCAACGGTCGTCTGCCCCGTCGGCCCTTGAGGCATAACTCCGAGTTCAATTTCCTGTCTAACTTTTGCTGATGTATCAGCCCGCGGACCTTTCCACGTTAATTCCACAACATCACCGACTTGTCGAAGGCGTAACGCCTCGTCTGTTTTGCGAAAATTGCGGACTGGATGGGAAAAATACCGATCGACCTGCTCCATGCGGCCTCGAAAGCAAGCAGACATTGCGTCTAGACGTTGAACCACGTGGTCAACATCAGTCAGGTGAAATTTGAGTTCAACTTCGTACACTCGTGAGACCCTTCGTTTATGATACCCATACGTAGTCTACACATTCAAAACCAACGGATAGCCTCATGGCATTCTTTCATCGCCAGTTGATTCCCCTGGTTTTTGCTTCCGTTGCAATTATTGGTTGCAGTCTCGGCCAAAATCAAGAAACACGGCAACACGTCGGTAAATCAGTACCAAAAATTTCACTCGTTTCACTTGATACCGGTGACGAATCCCTCACGCTTTCTGGAAAGATCACACTTCTTAATTTCTGGGGTACTTGGTGCCCTCCTTGCCGCCAAGAATTACCAGGGCTTGCAAGGCTTGCCTCACGGCTCACAAACGAACCTCGTTTTCAATTAATTGCTGTTTCGTGCGGTGGGGGAAATCGTGATGATCTTGATCAATTGCGCAGTGAAACAGAAGCTTTCCTAGCATCCACGAGAATTGCTCTCTCCCCTTGGGCAGACCCAACTGGCGACAACCGTCTTCGTTTCACCAAAGCATTTGGTTTTCGCGCCTATCCAACAACCTACTTGATTGGGGCTGACCAGAAGATTCTCGCTATTTGGACCGGCTATTCGCCGTCTGTGGAGACCCAAATTGCACAATCTGTTGCTCGCTCACTGAAGCAGTTTCCTGCGACTGATTCCCTTGAGTAGCGGAAAGCAGTGAACAAATTAGTCGAGATTCCTCACCGGGATCTGCTGCATCCGTGATACTGCTCGCAATTGCAACCCGTTTGACTCCTAGGCGGACAAGCCGATCAAGGTTGTCGGATGTGATACCACCAATCGCAAAGACCGGCAAACGTATCTCTTCGGAAACATCACGAAGGAATGTGTCCGTCGCAAACTCTTTAAACTGTTTTGTATTGCTTGGATAACATGGACCAACCCCAAGATAGTCAGCACCATCCAGTACTGCCTGTTTTGCTTCCGCGATAGAATGAGCAGTACGGCCAATAATGAACTCATGCCCACAGACCTTACGGGCCAGATTTACTGGCAAATCAGTTTCACCAAGGTGAACACCATCTGCGTTTGCGGCCACGGCAACGTCTGCTCGATCATTTACAAGAACAATGCATCTTTTTCCTGTAGTCGACTCCGCGTACTGCCTGGCTTGTTGAGTTATTGTTTTCGTACGCTCACACAGCAATGACGTGTTGGCTTTTTTATCTCGGAGCTGAATCATGTTGACGCCGGCAGCGAGGAGTTGGCCCACCAGCGTTTTGAATTCTGTTTTTGGTCGGTCAACATCAAGAAGCACGCATAAACTGATATCGGCGAGCCTATTCTCGCTTATGATGGTTGTCATCGCCGCCTTTTCGAGTGTATAGATTCGATAGCGTAATTGTTCAAACGCTGTAGTGACTGCAGGTACAACCAAGCGGCTACATTCCTCTAAACTCCTGATCGACTGACTCGCACGAGCAGCGTTTGCAGCAACGACGTGTTTTATCTCTGTTCGCGGTGCAGTTTTCGCTACTGTGGTGCTGACCCCAACATCTCGTAAGACATCACGAAGCCGAATGCGTGCCTGAAGATCTTCTCTCGAAAAAATAATAGCAAGTTCATGCCGAATCGCTTTTGCCTCCTGCGAGAGAAAAGCGTCATCCAGACAGAACCGAAGAATGTCCTCCAGTACACGAACTGCCTCGGCACTGCGGTTCGCCGAAGCATCGAGTGTTCTCCAAATCCCCACTCCAGAGTCATCTTTCTCAGACTCGATTTCTTCCATTTCTGAGCTTTCTCCCTTACGACTCGCCATTGGTTTGAGTCTACCTGATCCCTAGACTCTCTTCGTCCCATGCCATCAGACCAGGAAACTTGAAAGGCCGGTCGTTCGTGTCATTTCTCCGCTCACTTACGCTCATTTGGCCTGGCTTGCCTTGGGCTTGGCTTCGAGGAAGCTGGGCTGGCCTTATCTTAGCCACTGCTTTCGGAATTTGTCTGAATCTCTGCATCATCACTGCATGGATTTGGACAAGCTTTATTGATCTTGAGATGACTTTTGGCATTTGGGCTGCAACGGCAATTATTTGGATTGTGTCAACGGTTTCGGCAGTGTCCAGTTTCCCACAGCCTCTTGTCAGGTATCGAGACGAGGTAACAGACAATTTGTTTATTGATGCACGAGATGCCTATCTCGCTGGAGATTGGCTCAGGGCAGAAACAAAATTACAGACAATTCTTACTCTTTCGCCAACTGATGGTGAGGCACAATTACTCTTTGGCACACTCCTGCGACGAGTCGGCCGGTTTGAAGAGGCAAAAAAATCACTCGAAAAACTTGCCCGGAGCGATAGCGGACAACCGTGGCAGCACGCGATTCGTCACGAACTCTCACTGATCAAACGAGATTTCCAAGAGAATTCTGAAGAAATAGAGCAGAATGCCGGCATTGACTCGAATGCGGGCCCGCACCACCGTAAAGCAGCATGATCCTCAATCAAACAGTTTGGATTCACGAACGTAGTACTCTCGAGGTATCAGCATTGCCCTGGCGGGCAACCAAAATGTCACTCATAGGCTACCTTTTGACAGCCCATGAGCTATTTCAGTCAGAAACCCCCGCGAAACGTGGAGGTGTAGGAGACAGTAACGCGGGCTATCCCTACAATACCCTTGTGAGAATTGTTAGGCGATGCATTTGGGAAATCATTTTACCTTCGGTTGGCGTGAGTTTTGCATTGATTTGTAAATGGTTGAAATTGGGTTTTGCATCTGCCTGAATGGCAGGGGCACCGACTCCATGTGCAACCGGATTGAGCAGTCACAAGAGGAAGTTTTATGTACGAGCGTTTTACAGACCGTGCCCGGAAGGTGATGCAACTGGCGAATCAGGAAGCCCAGCGCTTTAATCACGAATACATTGGGACCGAACACGTCCTGCTTGGCTTGATTAAAGAAGGTAGTGGTGTTGCCGCCAACGTTTTAAAAAATCTTGACGTCGATCTTCGAAAAATTCGTCTCGAGGTTGAAAAACTCGTACAGAGTGGACCTGATATGGTCACGATGGGCAAGTTGCCACAGACACCCCGTGCCAAGAAAGTCATTGAATATTCAATGGAAGAGGCACGGAATCTGAACCATAACTATGTTGGAACTGAACATATCTTGCTCGGACTACTCCGTGAACAAGAAGGTGTTGCTGCTCAGGTTCTTATGAATCTTGGACTCAAGCTTGAAGATGTTCGTGAAGAGGTTCTCAATCTTCTGGGACATGGTATGGATGAGGGAAGCGACCGGTCGGGCATGGGTGGCCGCCAGATGGCTGGTGGTGGTAGTGGAGGCAGTGATGCTCCAACAAAAAGTGGTAAGAGCAAAACCCCTGCACTAGATTCATTTGGACGTGACCTGACCGAATTGGCAAAACAAGGAAAACTTGATCCTGTTATCGGTCGAGAGCATGAGATCGAACGGGCCATTCAGATCCTCTGCCGAAGAACAAAAAATAATCCTGTGCTTATCGGTGAGGCTGGTGTTGGAAAAACTGCAATCGTTGAAGGGTTTGCACAGAGAGTTATCGAAGGAAATATTCCCGAACTTCTTGCCGAACGAAGAATTGTGGTTCTCGACCTGGCGATGATGGTCGCTGGCACGAAATACCGTGGTCAGTTTGAAGAGCGAATTAAGGCCGTCATGAATGAAGTCAGACGAGCTAAAAATACCATTCTTTTTATTGATGAACTCCATACACTTGTCGGAGCTGGTGGAGCAGAGGGTGCTATTGATGCGTCCAATGTTCTCAAGCCCGCACTAGCTCGTGGTGAAATCCAGTGCATTGGAGCAACCACACTGGATGAATATCGCAAATACATTGAAAAGGATTCGGCACTCGACAGGCGTTTCCAGCTTGTCATGGTCGAGCCTGCTTCGAAAAAAGAAGCAGTTGAAATCCTAAAGGGCCTCCGAGACCGCTACGAAAGTCACCATAGAGTATCCATTACTGATGACGCGATTGAAGCATCAGTAGAACTCTCCAGTCGCTATATCACAGGCCGCGCACTTCCTGATAAAGCGATTGATGTGATTGATGAAGCAGGGGCACGAGTGCGTCTGAAGGCAATGACTCGTCCTCCAGACCTCAAGGAAATTGATGCGGAGGTCGATCGCCTGAACAAGGAAAAAGAAGAGGCTGTTGCCAACCAAGACTTTGAAAAGGCGGCAGCACTGCGAGATAAGGCTGATAAATTGAAGAAGAAGAAACAGCAAATGACCAAGGAGTGGCGAGAAAAATCTCGTGAGGCTGATGGCGTTGTTGACGAAGAGGTTGTTGCAGAGGTTGTTTCCAAGATGACTGGCATTCCATTGACACGAATGTCGACAGAAGACAGCCAGCGATTAATGCAGATGGAGGATTCACTCCACAAGCGAGTAATTGGTCAAGATGCGGCAATCAAAAGTATTTCCAAGGCCGTTCGCCGAAGTCGCTCAGGCCTTAAAGACCCCAAACGCCCAATTGGTTGCTTTGTTTTGGCAGGCCCAACGGGCGTTGGAAAAACTCTCTTAGCCAAAGCACTCGCTGAATTCATGTTTGGGGACGACGACGCGCTCATATCAATTGACATGAGTGAGTACATGGAAAAGCACAATGTAAGTCGTCTCGTTGGTGCGCCTCCTGGATACGTTGGATTCGAAGAGGGCGGTCAACTCACTGAAAAAATCCGGCGGCGTCCATATGCGGTTGTTCTTCTTGATGAGATTGAAAAAGCTCACCCTGACGTTTTTAACATGCTACTGCAAGTGATGGAAGAAGGCCGACTCACAGACTCCTTTGGAAGAAATGTTGACTTCCGAAATACGATTCTCATCATGACAACCAATGCAGGGGCTGAGGCAATAAAGAATGAATCTGCCTTTGGATTCCAGAAGCCAGAAGATGACAGTGGATATGAAAGCATGAAGGCCCGAGTCAATGAACGAATTGAAAAGGTGTTCCGTCCAGAGTTTATTAACCGCCTAGATGATCTCATCGTCTTCCATCATCTTACCGTTGAAAACCTCAAAGAGGTTATTGACATTGAACTCGCAAAAGTGCGGGAACGACTGCTCGAGCGTGGTCTTAAGCTCGAACTCACTGACGAATCGAAGCAGTTTCTTATTAGAAAGGGCTCCGACACCGATTTCGGGGCTCGACCACTTCGGCGTGCACTTGAAAACTACATTGAAGACCCTGTGTCAGAAGAACTTCTAAAAGGTGAATTTGAAGGAAAAGACACTATTCAAGTGGACTGCAAAGAAGTTGCTGGAAAGAAACAGCTCGTCTTTCATGGGGTCGTAACCGCCGAACCGGTAGCCGCAGGATCTTCAGACGAATCTACCAGCTGAGAGAAAAGGTTTGAGGTTCATAGGGGCGTTCTGAAATGGACATCTCTCTGTATTTTTCCATACATGCGTTGGTGCTTTGAAACCATAGTTTTCCTTCGGAAAGCTTCTTTTACGCACCCTGCTTCATTTGGATTTTTCCAAAAGCCCGCAAATCCCGCAACCTCCCCCTAAACGACTCAAGGCACCAGTTCCTTCTAGCCGATCTAATCGACAAGGAGCGCCGCCACTGCGGTGAAGGTCTGTCGTTATGAATTCACTTGCCACCACTCAATCTGAACGAGCTGCTGATAATGTCACTGGCTGGTATGCAAATAGGGTCGCTGATGTCGGTGATATGGCGATCACGATGGTTGCTGGTATTGGTGACGTAACTCTTTTTGCTTTACGAACCATTGGGTGGTTATTTTCCCGCCGTCAACGACGAGATGTGTTGATGCCAAGCTTCTATCAGATAGGTGTTTTATCGCTCCCGGTAATCGCACTTACCGGCCTTTTCATTGGAATGGTCTTGGCTGTACAGAGTTATGCGCAATTTAAAGCCCTTGGTCTGCAAACACGACTTGGTTCTGTAATCAACCTTTCACTGATTCGTGAACTCGGCCCAGTACTCGCAGCAACGATGCTGGCCGGGCGGGTCGGAAGTGCCATGGCTGCAGAACTGGGCACGATGCGCGTCACTGAACAAATCGATGCCCTTGAAAGTATGGGGGCGAATCCAATTTATTATCTTGTTGTACCTCGCTTTCTTGGCTGTCTTGTACTCATTCCGGCACTTACGATCATGGCTGATTTCATGGGTGTGCTGGGGGGTTACGTCTATTCACATGGCATCCTTGGTATTGATTACCACCATTATTGGGCGAATTCCCGTGCCTATATCGATTCCTTTGATTTTTTTATGGGAATTTTTAAAAGCTTCTTTTTTGGCGCCGCTATTGCCTTAGTCAGTTGTCACCATGGCTTTCATTGTGACCATGGCGCACAGGGAGTTGGCCGAGCTGCGACCAATGCATTTGTCCACTCATTTGTTCTCATTCTTGTACTTGATCTTTTCCTGGGCATTGGCCTGAACAATGTACAGGACTACTTACGGCCCGAAGGTCCGCGAAGCCTTCTTTAACCTTTAAACAGATTCTAGAAAACGTACCATGACCACGCCCGCTATCGAAGCGCCAACACGAGAAGCAACAACTGCAGGACCACTGCTTTTCATTGATTCGCTTTCGATAAATTTTGGTGACCAGCAGGTCTTGCGTAATATTTCCCTCGAACTCACTTCTGGTGAAAGTCTTGTCATTCTTGGCGAGAGCGGATGCGGGAAAACTGTCCTCTTAAAAACAATGATCGGGCTCATTCAGCCAACTACAGGAGATGTACGATTTGAGGACACCTCATTGGCTTCGATGACAGAACGTCAACTTGCCCATCTCCGGACACGCTACGGATTTGTTTTTCAAGGTGCCGCTCTTTTCGACAGTGCTACTGTTGCAGAGAATATTGCATTTCCTTTGCGTGAACATACTCAACTTGACGAAGATGAAATAGCAAAAATTGTTGCCGAACTTGTAGCAGAGGTTGGCCTACCACGTGCGGTCCTCACGAAAAAACCAGTGGAATTATCTGGCGGCATGAGAAAGCGTGCCGGCCTCGCACGAGCGCTTGCACTCGACCCACAGCTCGTACTCTATGACGAGCCGACCACGGGCCTCGACCCAATCATGAGTGATGTTATTAATGAACTTATTCTACGCGTTCATCAACGACCTGAAACAACCAACGTAGTAGTCACGCACGACATGACAACTGCTCATAAAGTGGCGGATAGAATTATTATGCTCTATCCACTTTCTCGGCTTAAAAAAGGCGAGTCACAAATAATTTTTACTGGTACACCGGAAGAACTTGACGGCTCAACGGATCCTCGAGTTCGTCAATTCATTGAGGGCAAAGCCGGACAACGTCTCAACGAACTCCGGAATGAGCAGAACCAGAAAGACTGCGCACTATCCTCTGAGACTAACAATCAGGAGAACGATCATGAGTGAGCGCGTAATTCAATTTCGTGTTGGTGTGATGGTCTTAGCAACCGCCATTATCGCCGGAATACTTATTGTTTTATTTGGTGACCTGCCAAGTCTCGTCCAGTCAACATATCCGCTGCGCATGAACTTCTCAGAAGCGAGAGGCGTTTCAAGTGGCACCCCAGTACGAAAGAATGGCATTCTGGTTGGACGAGTCAACTCAGTCATGCTCGATGAACGTGGTGGCGTGAGTGTGGTTGCTTAAATTGATTCCTATGTACCGGTCTATCGTGATGAGACACCTCGTGTTGCAAGCACAATTCTTGGTGATGCCGAGATTGAACTTATTGCAGGACGCATTGCACCTCCTCGCCAACGAATCACAACAGATGAGGTTTTGCGGGGTGCTGTGTCAAAAGACCCCCTTGCATTATTTTCAACCCTCGAACCAAAAGTAACAGCTTCCCTCGAGTCACTCACTCGGGCAGGTGATGCGGTCGCAATACTCTCAGAAAACATAGAGCGAATTTTTGTAAAGGAAGATATTCAGATTGACCAGACCGTTAAAAAACTCGACACTGCGCTGGACACCTTTACAACAGCCATGAACAATGTGAATGACATTGTCGGGGATGCCGAGGCGAGAGAAAAGCTGAAGGATTCGATCTATACGCTGCCTGATGTTCTTGTTGATCTGCGTAAGTCTGTTGGGGGTATCAGCGCTACCATCGATACTGCGGATCGTAATCTCCGAAACCTTGAAGGGTTTTCAAAACCTCTCGGTGAACGAGGCGCATCAATGGTACAAGGCATAGACCGTGCCATTAATCGCCTCGACACTGTACTCGTTCAAGCAGCCACGTTCACTCAGGCCCTCAACGAGTCGCAGGGAACACTTGGCAAACTGGTACGTGATCCGGAGGTTTACAATGACCTTGCTCAAGCCGCAAACAACGTCAATCGTCTAACTCAAGACCTTCGGCCAATTATTGATGACGTTCGTGTATTCACTGATAAAATCGCGCGCCATCCTGAACAACTTGGTGTACGTGGAGCACTCGATCGGAAAACTGGGCTTAAATGATGATGGGCAAAATACATTGCCTCACAGGTCTGATGATCTGTCTTTTTTGTGCTCTGGGTCGAACGGCACTTCATTTGGATTCAGTGATTGAACATCTGCTATTTGATCAAAACCGATTCCACGAAGTCGATTACCGTATCGCTCCATTAACCACGGCATTGTTTGTTCGATGGTATCAGGCTGTAGCAAAACAAGGTCACCTGGCTTCACCGCATCGAGTACCGTTGCAGCTGAGGTTTCCCAATCACCTCCAGACTCGACTATAGCGCGACGCTTGGTTTGTTTTGTTCTTACGATACCTTCAGCAATAAGTCGTGTTATCTCTCCGGGGCTGCGGCCTCTGCGGTAGGCATCTTCATAGATGACGATGCGATCGAATGTCTTGCCCAAGAGTTCACCTTGTCGCAGGAGATCTTCATTTCGACGATCCCCTGCTGCTGAATACACAGCAGTTCTGTGAGCATGCGGCAACTTTTCAAGCGTTAAACAGACCTGCTCTAAAGACGGCACGTTATGTCCGTAGTCAACAACCACAGTAGCTCCGTCTAACTCAAGCATATTGAATCGCCCGGGACTACCGAGTGCGCCACTTGAAAAGCTCTCGAGTCCGAGTCGAACCAATTCAAGCGGAACGCCCATGCTCCATGCAGCGGCAGAAGCAGCAAGTGCATTTTCAACTTGAAACGAAACCAAACCCTGATGAACCAGGGGAACTTTATCTAAATTGGCTAATCGAGTTTCACGCGGTCCATCACACAATACGATCCATCCGTCACGGATGGTTGCGCCAAGACCTCCGGAGGCCAAGTGTTCTGTGAGGACAGGAAATTCTGGATTGAGTGAAAAATAAATTACCCGACCCTGACACCATTTCTTCATATCGACAACTAGTGGATCTGCTGCATTGAGGACAGCTGCGCCGCTTGTTCGCACAGCTGCAACAATTGCGCCTTTCACCCAAGCAAGTTGTTCTGGAGTATCTATTTCATGCAAACCAAGGTGGTCACCTGAGGAAATATTAGTGACAACGGCTACATCACAGGCATCAAACCCACACCCTTCACGGAGAATTCCTCCCCTTGCCGTTTCGAGCACAGCCGTCGTTACGTTCGGTTGCGCTAAAATTCGTCGTGCACTTGCTGGCCCACTACAATCACCAGAATCAAGCTGTCTGTCGCCTACCCACACGCCTTCGGTACAGGCAATGCCAACCGTTGCTCCCCCTGTCGAGGCTACATGAGCTAACAAACGGGTAACTGTCGTTTTTCCATTTGTACCGGTCACCGCTGCCACAGGAATCCGACCATCTTCACCGGTTTCGAAAAGCGTACTGATGATCGCCGAACCGACATCCCTAGATCCTCCAACCGTTGGTTCCAGATGCATCCGAAGACCGGGACATGCATTAATTTCAACAACACCTCCATGCTGGACACTCAAAGGCTGATCAATACGTGTCGCCATAATATCGACGCCTGCAATATCAAGCCCAACAACTCGTACCGCATCAATAGCAAGCCGAACTGTGTCTGGATGAACCAGATCTGTGACATCCTCAGCGGTGCCTCCAGTACTCAGATTTGCGTTCCGACGGAGAAGGACAAGTTGCCCATCATTTGGGATAGATTCCTTTGAAAATCCTTGCTCGCACAGAGCAACCTCAGCAGCAGCATCAAGACATAAAAGAGAAAGTGATCCTGCATGGTCATCGCACCGACAAGGATTCCTATTTTCTTTTTGAACAAGCTTTTCAATCGTTGAACTACCATCGCCCGTAATACAAGGAGCGCAACGACGTGCCGCCGCAATAAGTTCATTACCGATAACTAATAGCCGATAATCATCCCCTGCTAGACAACGCTCAACGACGATCTCTTCCTCTTCTGAAATTGCCACGCTGTATGCTTGGGAAACCTCATTCTGAGTTGTCAGTCCAACTGAAACACCTCGACCCTGATTGCCACAACGGGGCTTGATGACCACTGGCAGACCAATTTCCGTCGCCACCTGCCAGGCTTCTTCAGCTGAGAAAACAGGCTTTCCTTTTGCAACTGGAATACCAGCCTCTTCGAGCAAGCCTCGTGTCAACTCCTTATCTTGTGCAATTGTCTCACTGACAGCTGATGTCTGGTCCGTCTCAGCCGCAATAATTCGCCGCTGCTTGGACCCAATTCCAAGCCGAACAAGTGACCCCTCACTCAGCCTACGTACAGGTATGTCTCGACGGCGTGCAGCTTCCACGATCGACCTGGTGCTCGGACCAAGTTGCTCGAGGAGCAACTTCTCCCGCAAGCTTTCTATGGTTTTCCCGACGTCAAAATGACTTCCCTCTATTGCAGCAATGAGGAGTGAGTGTGCTGCATGCAAGCAATGGACTGCAAAATCTTCTTCCTTATATTCAATGATAACATTGTAGACGCCATGTTTTTTTGTTTCGTGTGCCCTGCCGTACCCAACTTCTGTACCTGCAAGCGATTGAAGCTCGAGTGTCACGTGTTCAAGAACATGCCCCATCCAGGTGCCAGTTCGTAATCGTTCAAAAAAGCCACCACGCTCACCAATCGAGCAACGATGCTCGATCATTGTCGGCAACCAATTCATCAATCGTTCATTAAAACCAGCAAGCGTATGTGATGGATATTCCTCGAGCCATCCGAGGTCAACACGAACTTCAAGAACCGGAAACCGAGCCCACTGATTAGGACCTCGAAGCACTTTTATGTTGTCAATATTCATAGGCGGAAGGTACCAAGGGAGAAATCTTCAAAATGAATCGGGGCAGAGTATCGAGTTATTCAAATTAGGGTTTTGGATATGTAGTTTATCAAAGGGGGCTGGTATTCTTGAAATTGCTTTATTTGCAGCCCAACAAACTCTCAGTACAGCGCTCACCTTGAAGCGATAGTCTCAAATTCAGTGAAAGAAGGCGGAGAGACACATGAGTCATGGATTTCTCGGATTCTTTCTAGCACGCTTTGGCCTTGCAGAACCGTGTTACGATACTGTTTGGCTATTCCAATTCCAAGTTTTTTGCCTTCAAGATTCATCTTTTGCCTGTACTCCCCAGCATTTCACTAGGAACCAACTCCAAAAAACACCGTTTCAAACAGAATGGACTGAAGAATCACCGTCATTGGATCGATTCGCTAGAATACCCTGATGTGCATTCTTTGTGCCAAAAATAAGCAGACCCGCACTGTCGTACCATTAAAAATAGTTGCCGATGACTCAAAAATCACCTTTCCTACTTCATTTCTGCAATCTTTAGAATTGCCTCGAACCAAATTTAAATCGTACTTTGTCGCTTTCAGCAATTTCAGTCGGTAGGTTTTTCACACTGCAAAGTACCATTGTGTGTAATTTCTATACAAGACTGGGCAGCGATTTCCTAAGCTTTCAGCAAAGTGTGTTACAGCATCTGCAATGCGACTAAAAATGCCATCAGCTGAATCCTTTGATAGTGCAGGCTCCGAGACATCAGAGACTCTGCTGGCATGCTGTCATATCAACCTCGATAATGAGGCACAGTTTGGTTCAAGCTGGCTGGCAGTTTCTACAGCGGCCCTCTACTCAGGAAAAGGTCGCCCACCCACCACGCAACACGTTGTTGATGGATACAAAAGGCACGCACAACATTCCTGGCCACTACAAAAAGATTTCCAGCTGACCCTGACGAATCGACCTACGATTGGCCAGGTTGAACTGCGTGCGGGTCAAGAATTTCTTAAGTGTTGGAAATTTAGTGCTGGAATCACACCTGATGTTGAACGACTGATAGATCGTTTTGAAGCAGCACGTGAGAATTTATTCTCCAGTAATAAATCGACTGTGAATCTCGAGACAAATGGCGACAGTCCTTCGCCCAATGCATCCAAAAAGATAACGACGGGGTCATTTGCTGCACTTATTCGTGTACTCAGCTTTGCCGGTCCGTACTGGCGGGTTGTCGCGATCGGTACGGTACTCGCGCTTGCCACTACATTTGCCAGCCTTGTACCTCCATATCTCACAATGCCACTTGTCGACCAGGTACTCATACCACAGCAGTCTGGAGAGCATGTGGCTATTGGAACCGCTGTGCCGTACCTTATTGGCCTCGCTGCAGCAGCTGTTCTCGCTTCTTCTCTTGGATGGGGACGGACATGGATACTTGCCTGGGTCAGTGAGCGTATCACCGCGGACATGCGAATTCGCACCTATGCTCATGTCCAGTCATTGTCACTCGACTTTTTTGCCACCCGCCGAACCGGTGATCTCATTTCCAGAATTGGAAGTGATACTGAGCGGCTGAACAATTATGTATCGATTAGTCTTATTGATTTTTTCTCAAATCTGCTTCTTGTGGTATTTACTGCTATTGTGCTATTTACCATTTCTCCGCTGCTTGCAGTGATGACTCTTGTACCGTTTCCTTTTGTCATTTGGCTTGTCTACTCTGTCCGTGGCCGATTGCACCAAGGATTTTCTCGTAGTCGTATTGCCTGGGCTGATATGACGAGTGCTCTAGCTGATACGATTCCTGGCATCCGTGTTGTGAAAGCATTTGCTCAAGAGAAGCGAGAAATTAGTCGTTTCAGACGTGCCAATCATCGTGTCCTTGAGGCGAATGACCATGTCAACATTACCTGGAGTTACTTCGGCCCGCTTGTCACACTATTCAGTGAATTTGGGATCCTTGTCATTTGGGCAAGCGGGGTGTGGTTAGTTTTCAATAACTCTGTCACTGTTGGCACATTAACCGCTTTCCTGGCCTACATATCACGGTTCTATGGCAAGGTTGAATCGATGGTGCGGATGGTTCCTGCAACACAACGAGCGGCTGCAAGCGCACAACGAATCTGTGATCTTCTTGACTGCCACCCGACAGTGGCAGAGCCTGCTGTTCCACATCAAATTAAACACTTCAAAGGCAAGATTGATTTAAAGAATATCCATTTCCGTTATGGCAACCGTGAAGTTATTCACGGAATTAACCTCACTATTGAAGCAGGGGAAATGATCGGGCTTGTTGGAACCAGCGGTGCGGGAAAAACAACACTCGCCAATCTTATCTGTCGTTTTCATGATCCAAGTAGTGGCTCTATCTGTGTAGATGGAATAGATCTTCGTAAACTTGCACTAAATAACTACCGACGACATATCGGATGCGTTTTGCAGGAACCCTTTCTTTTCTTTGGGTCGATAGCCGAAAATATTGCATACGGACGGCCAGAGGCGTCGCGGGAAGAAATTGTTGCTGCCGCTCGAGCTGCCGGCGCACATGAATTTATCCTTCGTCTTCCTCATGCATACGATTCACGGGTTGGTGAACGCGGAGCCCAACTCTCCGGTGGCGAACGACAGCGGATTTCAATTGCTCGAGCACTTTTAGTCGACCCTGCGATACTTATCCTTGATGAGGCGACATCGAGCGTTGACGCTGAGACTGAATCTGTTATTCAGTACGCAATTGAGCAACTTGTGACTGGACGAACCACAATAGCAATCGCCCATCGACTTGCCACGCTTCGCCGTGCAGACCGTTTAGTTGTACTTGAGCATGGTCAGATTGTTGAAATCGGAACCCATGATGAACTACTTGCTATTGCCGGCACATACGCCCGCCTTTACCAGACCCAAATCATTGACAATCACAAGCAAGACATCACTGCAAAAACTCCATACGACACTGAATCTACTACAGAAGAAAAAACATTTTGAATGCGTGTGAATTCCTAGTGACATTCACATACAGAGAATACCAGACGTGCTTTATATGAATATCAATGACTGTAGATTCACGTGTTCAGCAGACGAAAAAGTCACCTTGCTCACACCCGCAGGTGATCGCCATGTAGCAGTCCGCATTGTACGAGCATTTCCATTCACTGCTGCTGATGGGCCAGTCGCTGTTGTCGACAGCAACGGTCATGAAATTATCTGGATTAAGGACCCTGATTCACTTTCATTGACCCATCAACAATTTATTCAAAGCCAATTAGAACGAGAAGAATTCCTACCACGGATTCATTTCATTGAGTCGGTATCAAGAGGAACACCCCGTCAGTGGAATGTGGCTACCGACCGAGGGCCGAATTCTTTTGAACAAGCCTCTTCTGACGGAGTTGTCTGGCATCCGGATGGGAGCGTCTCCATCACTGATTGTGATGGTATTTGCTATCTTATCCCAGCTGTCCAGAAACTGGACAGACGTAGCCGAAGGCTTCTCGAGCGGTATAGCTAGCAGAAAATGCCACCCTCTTTCACCAATCCCTCTCATCTACCAGCTCTTATTTAAACTGGATGGAATACGCCGTTCATATGGACTGGAGCCTCATTTTTTCGAGAAAAAAGGCTCAAGAATCCTAACAATTCGGTTGAAAGACATTTCCAAGCAATTAGGCTCGGGAGTGTCGTCGAAGTACCTTTTCGGAGTTTACGTGATGGTTTCTTTCCAACGTTGTAGTGCGCGGGCGTCGGTCAATCGTCTTCTTCCTTTCTTGATGAAAGCAGGAGTGTCGCTCTGTGGCCTATCAGCTTTTCTTACTGCAACACCCAGTGCAGCTCAATGCTGCGGTCAGGCAATCACAGCACCGGTAGTTTCGCAGTCCTACCGTTTGGATTACCAAACGGTCTATGACGAACAGCAGATGACTGCATACAGAATGACATACGAGACGGTGTATGACACCAAGACGTACACGGTACAAAAACCTGTTTGGGAAACGGAGACTCGAGAACGACGATACACCGTCCAACGACCAGTTTGGGAAACTCAGAATCGTGAAGAGCGATACACTGTCATGAAACCTGTCTATGAAACAGTGGTTCAAGATCGCAGCTATAACGTTGTACGCGACGTTGTGGAAACAAGTACGCGTGAAGAACGATACACGGTGATGAAACCCGTCTACGAAACCAGCGTGCAGCAGCGGGTAAGTACAGTTCGTCGACCAGTTTACGAAACCTCAGAAAGGCAGGAGGCGTATACGATCGCTGAACCTGTTACATCAATGAGAACTGCCTACTCTGTCAGCAGTACTCCTGTTGATACAGTGACCCCAGTAGTCACACCTGGCTATACGTCACTTGGCTGGCAGCCCCGCGTGAGCTACTTCAATCCTTACACGGGAGTGACATCCTGGAGACGAGGCGGGCTTGGATGGAATGTTACCCCAGGCGTCGTTGTCAATCAGGTCAATCGTGTTTATCAGCCGACAGTGACTTCTGTTCAGGTACCACAGACAGCCTACGTGAACCGAGTTGTTACTCGAAAAGTACCGGTCCAGACTGTTCGCTATGTGGATGAACAAGTTGTCCAACAAATTCCGGTACAGACATTGAAAATGGTTCCAGAGGTCCAGGTTCGACAGGTGCCTGTTCAAACAGTCCGAAAAGTAGTTGAGCGAGTTGAAAACAAGGTTCCGGTGCAAGTGTGCAAATATGTTGCTGAGGAGCAGGTGCGACAAGTGCCTGTTCAGGTGCTCAAGTATGTTGCCGAACAGCGCGTAGAACCGATTTCGGTACAGGTATGCAAATATGTTGCTGAACAACGAACCGCTCAAATACCACGAGTCGTCGCAAAACAGATCCCTTACTCATATGTCGTTCGCAAACCTCGTACTGTTGTGACACGCGTGCCCCTTGATCCGTGTGGAAACCCACTCCCTGTCGCACAAGGTGTTGCACCAGTACCTGCTCTTCCTCCAGCTACGACTCCTCCAATGACCCCGGCGAACTCGACAGCCCCTACATTGGCTCCTGCTACACAGGCACCAGCGACTCAGGCGCCCGTCCCAGGTAATGGCCCGATCAAGACCTTTAGTGACAGACCCACTGATGTGCCCCCCTCAAGTAATGAGGGGTGGAAGGATTCAGAATTGAACCATGTCAATCCAGAAACTGGATCTTCTGCGTCTGGGGGAAAACCGATTCAAGCAAATCGACCGACCGGAGACATTGACCAGAAAATTCCAACGCCAGCAGAACCGACACCAGCTGCTGGTACGTCACTGAAACTTCAACCAATTCCAGCACCCCCAACAACACATACGACCTAGGATCGCTGGGTAGCGGTTACGACCACATTATTTGGTTGCGTTGGTTCTGGTGTGCTTCGTCCTGCAGTAACAATTTCTTTGTACTGCTTCGTCATCTCCTCAAGTCGATGCAACGAGTCATGTACTACCAACCGGTTCATGCATAACTCTCATCATACGTCGGTTGCACTATACTATTCCTTCTTGATTGTGTCTGAGTCACAAAGCGTGATGCATGAACACATATTCCCTTCGATCTTTCAACTGCTGAAACAACATGCAGTTGTGCCTTACGACGCATTGCCCTGTGAACGATCAATATCTTCTTGGTGTCGACTTTTCATCTGCACCAACTCACCGCAAGCCAATTACTGTTGCCGTAGGCTTGATGCCAACGACCACTGATCCTGTCTATCGACTCCAGACCATTCGTGAAATTGAAACACTTGAAGCGTTCGAATGCATGCTTACTGAGCCACTCCGCTGGATTGGTGGTTTCGATTTACCATTTGGGCAACCACGCACGCTCATAGAACATGAGCGATGGCCAACACAATGGAATGAATTCGTACACTTTTTCTGTGGACAGTCACGAGAATATCTCCGGGAAACATTTCGCGACTGGTGTAATGCTCATCCACCGGGAAATAAATTTGCCTGGAGAAAGACTGACAGGCCAGCAGGGTCAAGCCCAGCAATGCGATGGACAAATCCACCAGTTGCATGGATGATGCATGCAGGTATTGGACGGATGCTTGAGGCCGGACTCGCATTCCCAGCACATCGCTATCCTCGCAAAAGAAGTCACATCAAACGCATCGCTCTTGAAGCGTACCCGGGATTCACAGCACGGAAAATCATCCGTGGTTCATACAAAAGTGACTCTCCAGCGAAGCAGACACATGAACGAAAGGATCGAAGAAAACTGATCCTTGATGCTATTTCAACTGGCGAAGCCGGGCTCTCAATTTGCCTTGAGGCCAACCGCAGGTGGAGGCAACGAATTATTGCAGATGCTCGCGGTGACCTTCTCGATGCAGTTATCTGCAGTCTGCAGGCTGGTCATGCAGCATTGCAACGAAACTTTGGACTCCCTCGTAATCTTGATACTCTTGAGGGCTGGATTGCTTCGGTACCCGTGAGGTAAAACGAAGATGTGAGAAGCATCCTTTTCCTTCAACCGCATTGAATACTACTGAATATGACACCGCCAGGAACCGATGTCGAACAATCAGCCTGTTTGCCCGGGTCCCAATTACCAAATGACTCACAGTCATTTGAACTCTTTCCAAAAAATTCGCTTGGTGTAAGTCGGCTGTACACCGTGGCGATGATGGCGGATGTTCTTGGTGTGAGTCAGGCAACCATTCGCCACTGGCGTCGAAACAAATTGATCCGCGCAACACGGTCCTCCGACTCCATTGATTGGTATGACTATTCAATGTTAGTCGTCGCAAAGGACCTATCACGATTACTTCTCTCGGGCCTCTCACTTCGTGAACTGAGTCATAAAATACACCTTTTCACAGAGGGTGATGAACTCCGTGTTGCTGAAGTCATTAATAGGATTGTCGTTGATGGCCATAGACTTAGTCTTCGTCGTGATGACCTTCTTCTGTCTGCTGGTGGGCAGATGCAGTTAGATTTTTATGCCTGTGGTATTCATGCCGACATGGATCAACCGTCATCACAGACTGTTGAGCAACCCTCGACACTCACGATTGTTCCATTTCTCAACACATCTCATTCAGAGATCATTGTTGAATACCAAGACGAACACGCACCAGACATCCCCTCTTCAGCAGAACTTTTGGATATTGCGGCCGATCTCGAGGCAGCAGGAGATTTTGTTGAAGCCTCTGAGGCTCTGCGCGCGGTACTTCAAGCAGACGGCCCCTGTGCATCAGTTACCTTCATGCTGGCAGAAACCTTATACCGTGCAGGTGATTTGGCTGCGGCGAGAGAACGATACTATACGGTCATCGAACTTGATGAAGATCATCTGGAGGCCCGTACCAGCCTGGCCTGTGTTCTTGCTGAACAAGGCGACGTAGAATTGGCAACCGCTGCCCTTGAAGGTGTTCTTAAGCAACAGCCTGACTACGCCGATGCGCACTGGCACCTCGCCGGAATTCACACGGAGACCGGGTGTCAGGAAAAAACTGAACACCATCTTCTTCGCTTTCTTTCACTGGCACCTGAGAGCCCATGGGCCAATTTGGCCCGCGAAAAGCTTTCTCAAGACAGTCTCCTTTCGAGCCCCGATGCAAGCGATTGACTCTCATGCTAGCCAGTCGTGTATGACACGACCGTGAACATCCGTAAGACGGAAGTCCCGGCCGCTGTGGCGATACGTTAGCTTTTTATGGTCAAGTCCAAGAAGATGAAGCATTGTCGCCTGAAGATCATGGACGTGAACGGGGTCTTCGACTGCTTGAAAACCAAACTCATCTGTCGCACCATATGCCTCACCACCTTTCACGCCACCTCCTGCCATCCAAACTGTGAATCCGTGGTG
>Ga0114919_10000369_pt1 | contig 34350 bp, 28 predicted proteins | sample BlataG_FD_88682 | JGI IMG/M metagenome (GOLD analysis project Ga0114919, IMG submission 88682) | Deep subsurface microbial communities from Black Sea to uncover new lineages of life (NeLLi) - Black_00105 metaG | ecosystem: Environmental > Aquatic > Marine > Oceanic > Sediment | place: Atlantic... | reverse complement strand
GAATCGGCCAGAAAAGATCTGGGAAATCCGCCGCGAACCCATAGCTTCTCGACGACGTCCTCCGCTGTTTCCAGCAGGTCGAAGCCGGAAAGCTCGACAAATTCAACCCGCCCTGCCAGTGATTCGGATACGTTTTTGACCAGGTAAGGCGATGCGCTTCCGAGGATAAGGAAACGGCAGGGCGTGTCGGACCGGTCAGCCAGAACACGCAACGTTCTGAACAGTTCGGGAAGCACCTGGATTTCATCGAGTATCACCAGGCATTGCAGTGGTCCCAGAACCAGTTCAGGATTCTGAAGGCGCTTTAAATCCGGCTGAGATTCCAGATCGAAATAAGCGGCGTCTTTCCCCAGCCCAAAAATACGCGCCAGAGTGGTTTTACCACATTGTCGAGGACCCAGCAGTGCCGTTACCGGCGAGCGCCCGACGGCAATGCCAAGTTGATCAAAATACCGCGGTCTTGGAATCATGAAAAACTATTATCATTGAAAATTGGGAGTGTCAATCCTAATTTTCAATCTTATCCCGGCGTATTCAGTTAACGGAGTACCCGGTGGATGCGACGGCCCCCCTCATCGTCGGACACAAACAAGGTGATTCCGCGGTTGATAACAGTTATCTCGACCCTGTCGTCGGTCAGAACCCTTTATTCTTAAAAACGATTATGTTATACAACCGCAATATCAAACATCGTCTGAGGAATCCAAACCATCCAGGTCGTTGTTTTTGGCCTTTCCCCAGAGAAAATGGAGATGCTCGCGGTTTGCGGACCTGAACAGCTTAAGGGCCTGGTCTTTCATCGTTTTTTTCCTTTGTTATGATAATTTGGGTGCATTATGCTTCATATAACACATTGGACCATTTTTTAAACCCAAGAAAAAAGTTTTTCTTCAGAACATAGATGATTATATATCGAAGGAAAACACGATTATTGTCAAGCGCTTAATGTTCGATGGGGACTTCCGTGCTAAGTGTGCTTTAATAATGTGGATTTGGTAAAATGTTGATTATGAAGATCAGGGGTGCATTTTCAATTAGCTTTTGCCGCATTGCATTGAAATTCATACTTCAAAAAAGGCATATTCAGGTTTTTTTTAAAGATACCCGCAAAAAAAACTACCAAAATTTGTTCCTTCCGGCTATCGTGTAAGACTGAAAAGATGGATAGAGCAGCCTGGTGGGGAAAAATTTCATCAACGATTTATTCTAACCGATTATAATAACTTTCAAATTCATTTAATTTCAAAGGAGAATGGAATGGTTGACAAAGCCCTTAAATTCCTTTCATCGGAAGTGCGATCAATGAAGTATTTGTCGATCTGGCAGTGCATCCTGATAAATGGTACGATTTAGCTTTGTTTGCAAAAGTATATGGCTTTTTGACCAACGGAATAGCAAGGCCGGGAGAAGCCAATTCCAACGCAGAGAATATAGAAGAAAAAGGGATGTGGTACGCAGCCAAAGGAGAAAAAATTGAAAAATTTATCCCGGCTTATGATTTTAAAAATCTCGCAATCGATCTGATCCCTAAAGTAACATCCAGAATTGATGAGATTGCCCAAGTCTATGCATGGACAATGTGGGTAAACACCTTTTCAGGCAAAGGCCCTGACGGGAAGGAAGGCATATGGGTTGAAACGGAAATGGAAAAGTTTCAGTGTACTCAGTGCGGGCACTGTTGCCTGAAACTGCACGATGCATATTGCACCTCGGTTGACATGGAGGAGGTGCGGCGCTGGCGGAAGGAAAAGCGTTGGGACATTCTCGAGTGGGTCAATATTATGAGGGTGGGAGGAGAGGAACTGTTCGCGGATATATGGTTCAGCCCCACGACCGGTGAAGAAACTACCAGATGTCCGTGGCTCCGAAAACTGCCGAACAAAAATATTTACAAATGCAGAATTCACGAAACCAAACCGTCACATTGCCGCAATTTCCCAAAATCAAAGAAGCATGCTCTGACAACCGGCTGCAGAGGTTTCGGAGACGACCCAACCTTTGAGCGGGTAAAACGCAATCTGGGCAGATAGCCATTCCAAAACCTGACTTGCTCTCTTGAAATTTTTCCTATATGAATAGGAATAATCGGGGTTTGCGATTGCGGAACAAAATCATCAATAAAATTGAACTAATACCGATTGAATATTCCGAACGAAATCATCAATAAAATTGGTGTGATGCTGATGCAAGCTTTGGGCACGGAATCTATAACAGAAAACGAGACTAAAGGGGGGATGAAAGACATAAGATGTAAGGTCGGAGGCAAATCTGGATTAGGCAATAATTTTTAACAAGAGCGATCGATATCTAAATAGTATCACAACCTATTGACATTAAATAATATTTCATGTCATAGTAAGAAACCCATAGTCCGAATTCAAATTAAAAAGAAAATTCTATTAAACCTTTAACATCTTAAGATAATTATAAATAAACCGATTTCTCACTTATATTCATAAGGCGATGAATCAATGAATTAAACGGAGGCATTTATGGCATTGTTTACTTCGTTAATGAACGAAAAATTCAGAAAGAATTTCTTTGTATTTTTGTTTTTATCTTCGACTTTTCCATTGCTGTTATTAATATTTATCATTTATCAGCATGTCATCCCAGTAATTATGCCAGACCAGATAAATGGTCTAAGGGGTACATTTGCATATGGTGTGTTGGTCATGCTTTTACCCTCTTTTCTAAGTTTTGCCTTGGGGTCTAAATGGATTAGTTCAATAGAAACCATCTCAGAGGACATTAAATCGAAATCGGTCCAGATTATAGGAGAAAAAGAGGAGTTCAATGTTGAAAATGAGTTTGAGAATATCCAACAAAACTTTAATGTTCTACATGATGAATTTCAAAGTAAAATAAATGAGCTCAATGAGGTCTCAAAAAAATTGATTGATTCAAACAACAAGTTCAAAAAACTGTCACTTACAGATGAGTTGACTTCTCTATATAATCGGCGTTCTTTCGATTTAAGGCTGATTGAGGAAACAAGCAGGGCAGACAGGTATAAACAGGAATTGTCCCTCATCATGATCGATCTCGATGATTTTAAACGACATAACGACACCTATGGTCACCAAACAGGCGATAAGTTACTTAAAGAACTGGCTGATATGATACGAAAATCAATACGCGAGTCAGACTCGGCTTTTCGCTATGGTGGAGATGAGTTTGCTGTTTTTCTTCCGGTATGTGACATAAAAAATGCTGAACATGTAGCTCAAAGGCTTGTTGAAAAAGTTTCTATCCACCAATTTAAGAATGTTGAAGGACAACGTCTGGACAAGGTAACAATTAGTTGTGGGGTAGCTTGTTATAAGGGAAAATTGGAGGCATTTGTGGCAGAAGCAGACAAACACCTTTTCGCGGCAAAAACCTCTGGCAAAGGTCTTATTGTAACTCAAAAATAATCTTCGTCTGTTGGTACGTTAGGGTTACAGGAGGGTTTTGTTGATCTTTTTCCACAGGTCTGAGGGCTCCGGCAGTTTTTTTCCGTCTATGCTCAGCACCGGTACAGCCCCAATCAGAGAATTTGTAATCATTATCTCGTCAAAACTGAACAAATCTTCTAAAAATACTCTTTTACTCTCTATGGTAAAGCCCCGCCCGCTGAGAAATTTACAGACTACAGTATCCATAATCCCCGGCAGAACATGCAAAGAAACAGGTTTGGTTACGGTATTATCCTTTATCAGCAGTATGTTGGCCGTATTGGTTTCGGAAACCGTATTGTCCGGGTTTAATATCAATGCTTCGTCGGCGTTTCGGGCCTTGGCCCATTTTCCAGCCAGAAAGTAATATAAATAATTCAATGTCTTATGATCAGCCAATGGGGTTTGACGCGGGTGCGGATATACAGCCAGATTTAATCCCTGCACCTTTTTTTCTGCCAGGCGATGGGTATATGGCCTGGCGGTAACCAAAAGCGTGGGATTAAAAGGGGGGGATTCCCTGTCTCCTTTGGTAGCGATCATCTTTACGGCTGCGGTTTCATTGAGCAGCCTGTTTTGGACAATCACCTGATTGATAATTTCATCCCAGGTCAAATCCGGCGGTTTTTCAGCAAAAAGATGTTCCCAGGTATGATTAAATCTATCAACATGCGCGTTGAGGTACCCTGGGTTCCCCTTGTTTACTCTGATGGTTTCAAAAAACCCGTAACCGTATTGAAATCCCAGATCCGTAACCAGTATGCCGGCCTGATCTAAAGATTCAAGGGCGCCATTGATCCATACATAATCTTTTTTTGCTGCTTTTTTTTCTTTTCCCTTAAAAACCTCCATCAGTGTCCTGCCTTTATGCAAGGTTTCTTCATATTCATCCAGTGGATCAGAGTCGAATACAATACCTCCGCCCACCGAAAAGATGATTTGCCCGTTGTATATTGTGGCGGTGCGGATAGCTATGGAAAGATCCATGGTGTCGTGGAAACTGATGTAACCGATGGAGCCGGTATATATATGGCGCCGGTCAGGTTCGAGTTCGTCGATGATCTCCATGGTTCTGATCTTGGGACAACCGGTGATCGACCCGCCGGGGAAAGTTGCCTTGAGAAGATCAACAGAGTCGCGGCCATGGTCCAATATTCCTTCAACAATAGATACCAGGTGATACACATTCTGGTAAGCCTCCAGTCTTTTGTGCTCCATTACACGAACGGAACCGACCCTGCAGACCTTTCCAATGTCGTTGCGCAACAGATCCACAATCATTGAAAGCTCGGCATCATCTTTTTTGCTTTGTTTTAATTCCCGGCCGAGCTTTTTATCTTCCATCGGTGTTTTTCCCCTGGGCCGTGTCCCCTTAATAGGTCTGGTTTCAACCCGTTGGCCGGTTTGCAGTAAAAACCGTTCCGGGGATGTGGAAACAATATAGTGGTTGCCCGCATGAATGTAAGCGAAAAACGGGGCTGGATTGTTATTATAAAGTGTTTTAAACAGACTAAACGTATCCCCTTGGACATCCATTTCAAAACGCTGGGACATATTGACCTGATATACGTCTCCCGCCGCAATGTACTCTCTGATTTTCTTAATGGCATTCATGTAACCGGCCTGGGTAAAATTAGATTTAAATCCGCCGGCATCTCCGCTAAAACTCCCGTTTTTAGGCGGTCTGTCAGAAATGATGCGTTTAAACGCAGCAAGATCCTTCTCTAAATTGTCTTTTCCGGCAAATTTACGTTCCGGTATACAAAGCCGAGTGGTATCATTGGCTTTATCATGGACAACGATGATTGACGGCGCGATAAAATATATATGTGGTAGACAGAGCCTGTCTATGGATGTACGCGGAAGTTTTTCCAGGCAGTCTTTCAGATCATAAGCCAGGTATCCAAAGAGACCGGCATAGATCGGTTTCGGCAAATCAGATTGATCCAGGTCAAGATCATTCACGCAGAAGGCTTTTAATATCATGCGGAGGGTATCAAACGGATCGGCCTTAAAATCAAAAGAGTGATTTTCAACGGTAATGGTCATGTTATGACCCCGTCCTGAAAATACCAGCCATGGTTTTGCCCCGAGAATATGGTATCTTGCAGAATCAAGATCACCCCCGCTCATCAGAACGGTTGTACCGGGCATTGTTGCAAATCGAGCTGAAAAATCGATAAACGGTTCGGACAGAGAAATTGGTTCGGTATAAATACCGGTTATATGTCCCGCAAGTTTTTTGATTTCTTCCATAATTTATTTTATTAATTTAGCTTGTTGAAAAGAACGATCGCATTCAGATAATCCGGTTTTTAACGTCTCAAACTCATGCATAAGTGATCGTAAAGAAAGAACAGTGGCCAATCTTTGTAAATAAGACCTGCTATGTGTGCATATTATTTAACTCATAGTAAAAATTTTACTAATTTGCTGTTCTTTCTTAACGTTCACTAATACACTCAGACAATGAGCCGGTTAAAAACCGGATCACCTGAATGCTGCGTTTAACTCGTTATTTCATAAAGCTAACTTGATATATTTTCTCAGAAATTCGCATTACGCATACCGGAATCCGAAATCGCCAAAGGTCCCAGATTCAGAAAATTTTCCACAAGCAAAAAGCCGTTTTCCGTAAGAAAACTTTCGGGATGGAACTGAACCCCATGAAGTGGAAATTCAGGATGAGACATTCCCATGATAATACCATCCGTGCTGCGCGATGTTATGACAAGTTCGGTCTGGCTGAATTCCACCATCAGGGAATGGTAGCGGGCAGCCGGAAAAGGCGAGGTTATCCCTTGAAAGATACCATAGTTGTTATGCTCAACCATACTGGTTTTCCCGTGCATGGGCACCGAAGCCCGGACCGTACGGCCGCCAAAAGCTTCATTCATGCATTGCATGCCGAGACATACGCCAAAGATGGGGACTTTATCGAAAAATTTCTTGATTAAATCGATTGAAATCCCGGCATGAGAAGGATCTTTGGGACCGGGACTGATGAGCACATAATCAGGTTTGAGCCCTGTAATCTGTTCAAGCGTTATCATGTCACTCCTATACACTGTGATTTCAAGATCATAGTGCATAAACATCTGGACGAGATTGTAAGTAAAAGAGTCGTAATTATCAATGACAAGCAGTTTGGCCATGCCTAACTTCCCAAATTAAAAAAGCCACCCCTATGAGTCTGGGTGGCTTTCAGCCTATTACATAACTCAATTAATAAAATTGCTTCGCGATGTTATATAATGATATTTTGATATTTTGCCGCTATAAAAAAAGAAACCAGCAAATTTTTTCTCATCTAATATACAAAACTCTAATGCAAGTCAAGAAGAACGCCGGTAAAGGGTCAATAAATTATGGAGAACTTACTACTTAGAGTCCATCCAGAAATGGTGGATTTTGGTTTCCGGCAAGGCCCGAGCGAGTTTTCAACCGCAGGCATAGCGCGCTATTTCGAGGATTGAAAAGGAGCGAAAACGCCGCCGGGGACCGAAAGATGCCGTTTCTGGATGGACTCTACTTAAACAAACGGACCCACGACTGAAAAGTGATTACCTTGTCAGAGCCGTATGGCTCAAGGCGGCGTAAGATATCTTCAACAGATTTTTCATTTACAATCAGATTGCCATTTTTGGAAAAGAACTTGTCAGCAAAACATATGACCTGTTCCTCTATGGAGATGGGCACCATATCATATTCGGGCAGCGGGAGGTTATGGCGCTTTATTTCTTCAGCAGTTATGCCGACACCTACATGCCGTTCGCACACAAGTGCATGTTTCGGCAGTCCCTTGCTTTCAAGAATTTCTCTTCCCAGATATCCATGACAGACATAGGGATGTTCGCCGGTACAGCCGAGTTCCGGAGTATGGGTCAGGAAAATGCCGATGTCGTGCAGCATGGCAGCTTCCCGGATAAAATTAAGATCCGGGTTAAGGTGGGGCACTTTTTTGGCGGCATTTACGGCCTTATCTGCCACCTGTTTTCCATGTTGTACGAGAATGTTATAAGTTCTGGTGCCGGGTTGGTAAAATTCAACTATAATTTCAAGAGGATTCATAAGTTAAAAAAGTGTAAAGTGATCTAAAGTGACTAAAGTTTACAAAGTTAAATTTTGGCATAATGTGTCATTGGCATTTTTTTTGACAAATCATCAATTGTCAATCGAAAATCTTCAATATTATGGTTTACCTGAAAGCAGCACTTTCTCTATAAAAAGATCCAGCCCCCCATCGAGAACACTGGTTACATTGCCAACCTCAAGGTTTATGCGGTGATCCTTTACCAGTTGATAGGGATGCATGACATAAGACCTGATTTGATTTCCCCATGCAATTTCGTTTTTGCTTTCGTGAATTTCCTGCAATTTTTCATCCTGCTTCTGCTTTTCAAGCTGGTAAAGCCGGGATTTAAGCACCTTCATGGCAAGCTCTTTATTTCTATGCTGGGATTTTTCCTGCTGGCATTGGACAACTATTCCGCTGGGAAGGTGAGTGATGCGAACCGCGCTGCTGGTTTTGTTGACATGCTGACCTCCGGCGCCGCTGGCCCTGAACACATCGACACGCAATTCCTTGTCATCAATTTGGACAACGATTTCGTTTTCGAGTTCCGGATAGACAAACACGGAGGCAAAAGAGGTATGCCGTTTGCCGCTCGCACTAAACGGTGACATTCTTACCAGGCGATGAACCCCTTTTTCTGCCTTTAGATATCCATAAGCATAGTCACCGCCGGCAGTGAACGTAACGCTTTTGATTCCGGCTTCATCTCCGGGCTGGAAATCAATGACATCAAGTTTAAACCCCTTGCGTTCGATCCAGCGTGTATACATCCTGAAGAGCATTTCGGCCCAGTCCTGAGCCTCGGTTCCTCCTGCTCCTGCATTAATGGAAATAATAGCGTTGTTCCGATCATCAGCGCCATCGAGCATAAGGTCTATGGAAAGTTTTTTTATTTTTTTGTCAATTGCTTGTATTTGCTGGGAGACTTCTTTTATGGTATCATCATCTGACTCTTCAATGGCAAGATCAAGCAGGATCTGACTTTCTTCAAGATCGGTGTAAAGTTTATTAAATGATGCCATTTTACCGGAGATCAATGTTCGTTCTTTTAAAACCGGCTTGGTGGCTTCGGGGTTATCCCAAAAGTCTTTTTTGGCAATCAGAGTCTCGATTTCCTCAAGCCTTTTTTCTTTTTCGGCAAGGTCAAAGACACCCTTTTAATTGTTCTAATTTCAGAAAATGTTCCTTGATGTTTTCCTTGAGTTCTAACGTCATTTTTTACCTCCTATGGAATTTCCGTTTTGTTCTATTATAATCCGTTTTGTTCTATCTTTCAACTCTTGTTTAGGCTTAATTCGAATATTTCCGAATTAAATAACCCCAAAATCCTGCAACCAGGGTTATCCCAAGACATGCCATGGCAAACAGATCTCCAAAGCGGGAATAAAAGGTCGTTTCCTCAAGCATGGGCACGGACCGAGTTATTGTTGCGTCCTCAAAAAGCGGTGTGGCGGCGATAACCTTGCCGCAAGGATCTATAAATCCGCTGATACCGGTATTGGCAGCGCGTATAATTGACCTTCTGTTTTCCACAGCCCGGAGAATCGTCATGGAAAAATGCTGATTTGGAGCACTGGATCTGCCATACCAGGCATCATTGGTGATATTAACCAGTACCGACGCATGGTTTTTTACCATAGCTCTGGAAAGATGCGGAAAAATTATTTCATAACAGATCTGAATGCCTAACCGAAAATCTCCCCATTTAATGGTGTGCCCTTTTTTGCCCGGGTTAAAGTCTCCAACGCCCTCTACCATTTTTCCAAGAAACGGCAACCATTTATTAAAGGGAATATATTCTCCAAACGGCACAAGGTGTGCCTTGTCATACCTGCCGTAAACGTTTCCTTCCGGGCCAATCAGGTAAGCGCTGTTATAATATTCAACACGATTTTTCCCGAGATTGAAAGAAGGACTACCGATTAGAAAGTCCGTGCCGGTATCATGAACCCCCTTTTTAACCATTTCCGACAACCGAGCATTGTGCAAAAAATAGAAAGGAGTCGCAGTCTCCGGCCATACCACAAGATCCGGCTTATGTTTTTTTGCCAATAGAGAAAGATTAATATATTTTACTGTTGAGGCGCGTTGAAACGCGGGGTCCCATTTTTTTGTCTGGTCAATATTACCCTGGACAATTGCAACTTTTATGGAAGGGGAATGGGAAATCAGTTTTTGAATGGATTGTATTTGCCATTCTCCATAAAACCAGACAAAGCAGAAAATCAAAGCCAAAGTAACTACCGATCCTGCAGCGAGCCTTGATTTAACCTCTTTTTCTTGCCAGTCTTTTCCTGTCAAGTAAAGATATGCCAAGAAAGTTGCTGCATTGCTCAAGACAATACAAAATGACACGCCATACACACCGAAAATGTCTGAAATCTGAATGAGATGCAGGACGTTAAATTGTGTGTATCCGATCAACTCCCATGGAAAACCGGTGAAAAGGAATGAACGGATATATTCTAATGAAACCCACACAGAGGGGATCATAAACACAAGGAATACAGGTCCTCTGTAAAAACAGGTTAAAATCATAGAAAATATTGCAACGTAAAGCGCCAGATAAGCCGATAACAGCAAAAGAACCGACACACTTGCGTAGAGGGGAAGGTGACCGTATGTTGACATGGTATATGCCAGCCAGTATACCAAAGTAAGGTAGTGGGCAAGACCGGCACACAGGCCGAGATAAAAACCGTTTTTAGGGGAGAGATTTCTTAATGCGGCCAGCAAGGGAACCAGGGCAAACCAGGCCAGCCATGAAAAGCCGGCCTTTGGAAAAGAAAGGGTAAGTAAGAATCCGCTTAATACGGCTAAAAAAAAATTCAGCCTGTCGGGTTTATCTTTTTTCAATTTTGATGAACGTGTAAAAAGTTTTTATGAACCACCTTGAGTTCCGCCCGTTTCTATATCAAGGGAGATCTGTATGTTACCTGTGTTGTCTCCAAGCTGTTATCAGGCTTGGGCTGCACCTTTACAGGCTTCATCCATCCGGGCTTCGACATACCGGATTCCCTCTTCGTTATATTCTTCCAAATCAAAACACAACGCATCCTCGCCAAGAAGCCCGTCCGGCACAAAATCCCCGTTTTCATCAGGATCGGCAATCATCTCGTTATAAAAGCATACCGACAGCCATCGAGGGGTGTCTTCTATCACGTCCACCATCACAAACAAAGGTTTATTTTTTTGATTTTCGTGGGCTGCTCTAAGGGAATAGGTAAGCCCCTCACGGGGTATAAAATCCAGATTCACCCCGGGTTTGGATGCCATATAATCTTTCAGACGCACAAACGCTTTTTTGTTTTGTTCCGGGGTTTCTGTCCAGTTTTCAATAAATGATTCGAGTTGCTGAATGGCTTCGCTCATAAGCTCTCCTTATTGATTTTTTTATTGTTCTATCTTGAAGAGATTAAAATTGCTAATGCGCAGAGAGCATATCAGATGCTTATAAAAAATCAAGTCCCCTGTCCCATGATAATTTTTGTCATCAAGAAATAGCAGTTATTAATTGTTGTTTATCGTTAGTTAAAGCCACCACATCTTCTGTCTAATCCTAATTAAATAATATCTTGACAAATAGCTACCGATATGGCTTGACATGTGTAACGCTTCGTTGCAAAATAATTAATCCTGCAAAAGGCAGACATTAACCATAAGGTCGCATTTTTAATGGAAATCAGAATAACGAGGGAAATAATAAAATGACTAAAGAAAAGACATTACTCAACACTCGCGAGGTATCCGAGTTCTTAAATATTAATGAAAAGATGGTTTACACACTGGTCGCCGACAAAGGACTGCCTGCAAGCAAGGTAACCGGCAAATGGCTCTTTCCCCGCCACCTTGTTGAACGGTGGCTGGAAAATCAAACCATCAACTATCCCAAGCCAGAGAAACCGTTGCCGCCGTATCATGGCCTTCTAATCATCGCCGGGAGTAATGATATCCTTTTGGACAAAATCATTTCCCTTTTCAATAATCTCTATAATGAGCATATGGCCGTTTTCGGCAACGTGGGCAGCATGGGAGGTCTTAAGGCCCTGGGCCGAGACATTTGTCATGTGGCGTGCAGTCACCTTTTACAGGATGATGAACAGGAGTACAATTTTGAGTATGCACAGGAAGAACTTAAAGGAAAGTTTCCCGTACTGGTGAATTTCTGCCGAAGAGAACAGGGATTCCTGGTAGCCAAAGGAAATCCTCAGCAAATTTCAGGCGTTTCCGACCTGGGACAACCGGAAATCAAGATTGCCAATCGTCCGGTGGGCACGGGCACACGCCTTCTCCTTGACCGGGAACTGGAGAAGGCAGGCCTTAAAGACACGCGGATTGAAGGGTATCATCAAGAATTCAGAAGCCATCTGGATGTGGCCATGGAGGTGCTTTCGGGCCGGGCCGATATGGCTCCTGCCATCAAACCGGTCGCAAGTCTTTTGGGATTGGACTTTATTCCGCTTCGCTGGGAGCGATTTGATCTTCTTATCTCAAAAGAGCATTTTTTTGAACAGGGGGTTCAACTCTTTCTGAGCCTTCTGCATGAGCCTCAATTTCGTGACCTAGCCGTGAAACTGGATGGATACGATTTGAGTTTATGCGGCAAAATGGTTTTTCCAAAAGAATCAAAATTTAACGCGGAGGAATAGGTTATGATAAAATTGGCGAATCTGATGACGTGCACGCGAATTATTTTTGTAGCGCTCACGGTCCTGTTGCCTTTTTCTGTTAGCGCCGAACCACAGGGAAAACTTATCATTTTCCATGCAGGTAGTCTTACGGTGCCTTTTGCCAAAATAGAAAAGGATTTTGAGGCAAAAAATTCCAAAGTTGACGTGCTCCGTGAGGGAGGAGGAAGCACAAAGATGGCGCGGATGATTTCAGAGCTGCATAAACCGGCCGATATTATGGCATCTGCTGATTTTAACGTTATAGACAAGACCCTGATTCCCGAATATGCTGAGTGGAATATTCGTTTTGCAACAAACCGGTTGGTCCTTTGTTATACGGATAAGAGCCGCTTTGCGAACCAGATCAACGCCAACAACTGGTACATGATTTTAAAGCGAAAAGGTGTAATCTGGGGGCAAGCGGATCCAAATCTGGACCCCTGCGGCTACAGGAGCCTTATGGTGCTTCAACTTGCTGAAAAATATTACAAATTGCCCGGCCTCCATGATCAGTTGATTGCAAACCGGCCGGAGAAAAACGTACGGTCCAAATCGGTTGAACTGGTTTCGTTACTCAAGACCGGAAATATGGACTATGCCTGGGAGTATCTTTCCGTTGCTGTTCAACATGGTTTGAAGTACATAATGCTTCCTGATGAGATCAACCTGGGCAATTACAAAATGGATGAGTTGTACAAACAGGCAACGGTAAACGTGACCGGCAAAAAACCCGGGACATGGATTACTCGAACCGGAAAATCATGTACCTATGGAATCACCATATTAAAAAGCGTTCAAAATATCGAAGCTGCCGAGGCGTTCCTGAAGTATTTAATGGACCCCGATGGAGGCTTAAAGACTCTGAATGAGATGGGACAACCGCCTTTTGTCCCCTGCAGGGTTCCCTCAGAAAAAATGAAATCCAAGCTTCCTTTGTCTTTACTAAAATGGGTTGAGGTAAGGAATTAGAAATCCATGGTAAAAAAGAAGAAGATTGATCCATTTTTTTGGATAGCCGTTTTTTCCACCTGCACGGTTGTTGTATTTATTATCTTTCCTCTGACCGAAATGGTTCTTCAGCCCTCTGTGCAAGATCTCAAAGATGCCATTTGTGACCCTGATGTCCTTGGTTCGATCGGGTTGAGCATCTATACATCCGGCATGGCGGCCCTGATTTCGTTTTTAATCGGTACCCCCTTTGCCTATTTACTGGCCCGGAAGAATTTTTTCGGAAAAAAGCTCGTTGAAAGTATCATTGATCTGCCCATCATGATCCCACACCCCGTCGTCGGAATTGCGATTCTTGGGCTGGCCGGTAAAAATCACTGGCTCGGACAGCTGATGCAGCAAGTCGGGATCCAAATAATGGGAACGGTCACCGGAATTGTGACAGTTCTGACCTTCGTGGGTCTGCCATTTTATGTAAACACCGTCAAGGCAGGATTTGAAGCCATACCGGTGAGATTGGAAAATATATCCAGGAGCCTTGGGGCCTCTCTGTCTGAGACATTTGTTCGGGTAACCTTTCGCCTCGCATGGCGCTCCATGCTGGTGGGCATCATTATGTGCAGCGCAAGGGCAATCAGTGAATTCGGGGCGGTGGTTATTGTAGCGTATCACCCCATGATCGCACCGGTAATGATTTATGAGCGCTTCACCGCCTATGGCATTAAATATTCCCAACCCGTGGCTGTCTGGCTAATAGTGGTCAGCCTGCTGCTGTTTTTACTCTTGAGAATCTGCTCTTTGCCAAAGGAAAAATAAAACATGATCGACATAAAAGATCTGCTCATTAAATTTCCCGGCTTTGCCCTTGAGGATATCAATCTTTCCATTCAGGATGGAGAGTTTTTCATGCTTCTGGGACCCACAGGGGCAGGAAAGACCCTTGTGCTGGAAGCAATTGCAGGTATCGTACCCATTACCAGCGGCCATATCTTTGTGAAGGGGAGAGAAATTACCCGTCTTCCTCCGGAACATCGGGGCACCAGTATCGTGTACCAGGATTATGCTCTATTTCCCCACCTGTCTGTTTTGAAAAATATTACTTATGGATTGCGTTACCATAAAAACGATCCAAAGGCTTCGAAAAAACGGGTAACACGGCTTATGGAGCAATTGGGACTCCAGTCTCTTGCTCAGCGATCCATTCATAATTTAAGCGGCGGCGAAAAACAGCGAATCGCCCTTGCACGGGCCTTGGCTGTGAATCCCTCCGTGCTACTTTTGGATGAACCTCTCTCCGCACTGGATCCCAATTTCCGGGAAGACATTCGGGAGTTGTTGAAAAAATTGCATCAGGAAGTAGAAACCACATTTTTAATGGTCACACACGATTTTGCCGAAGCCATGTTTCTGGGCCAACGAATGGCGGTCCTAAATTATGGCAAAATCGATCAGATCGGTCCTGTCCAGGAAGTCTTTAAAAAACCGGCTACTGCGTTTGCTGCCAAATTCATGGGCATTAAAAATGTCTTTCACGCATCATTTAAAGACAAAACGGCACGGGTGCATGACCTTGAGTTACACCTTCAATCCCCGCCCGGAGAAAATAAGCGCTATGTTGCGATTCGGCCTGAAGATATTATGATCAGCAGAAATGGGGCTTTTGGAAATGATATGAATGCATTTCAAAGCAAGATAATGGGTGTTACTGATCGAGGTCCGTACTACGAGGTTTCAGCCCGGACTGGTGACGTAATCTTCAGGGTGATGCTAAGCAAGAACGACTTTTTTAAATTAGAACTCCAAAAAGGGAAAGACATTTACCTTTCAATCCGATCCTCTGCCATCCATGTTTTTTAAATCGTAGCCGTTCACGGATTTTTTAAAATCACAAATTCCAAGTACCAAATTCCAAATTAACCCGCCTCAGGCGGGTAAATCCCAAATATCAAGCATCAAATCTCAAACTCCAAATTCCAAACCGGTTCAAAAGCGATTGTTTTTTTTGTTTGGGATTTTGAATTTCTGTCATTGGAATTTATTTGTTATTTGGAATTTTCACTTTAGGTCATTGTGATTTGTTTGTTTTTTGGGATTTGTTGTTTGAAATTTCCACTAACTCAACTACTCCATGAACGGATACGTTTTTTGTTTGTAACTTCTCAATAAATTTTTGATATTCCGCCTTCCCCCATTTAACTGTGTTTCCGACATACGATGAGTTTGCTTTTACCGGTGGGGGAATGATACAGCGAAACGTCTGGAAATATCCGTCGAAACGGGTCCAGTCCCCCTTTAACAAATTCTACGGCATCAGCAGATCCCATTGACATCATCCTGATGTTGAAGAGTATCTTAATAAGGAGATGATGAGGCACTTCGTGTTCCATGAGCAATACCGCCCCGTTGGAACATATGATGCGCCTCATTTCCCGCAAGGCGGTCTGCCGGGTCCGCCGTTTCAGTTCATACAATGCATGGGAGCAGGTGACGACATCAAAACTCTCATCAGCAAAGGGGAGGGCTGCCGCATCCCCTTCTATGAAGATAGTTTTTCGGGATTCCTGTTTGTTTCGCGCTTTACGCAACATCCCCCGGGAAAAATCGTAGCCCACGGTTACGCTTTCGGGATAGCGATTGGCAAATGCCGCAATAACGGCTCCTGTCCCGCAGCAGATATCGAGAATGGTCGGATTGGTTTTCCCCTCCGGGTTGGCCATCTTGACCAGGAAGTTCCGCGTATCTCCGGCATCTCGACGCGCATGCAGATTCACAAACGCATCATATACATAAGAGAAAACATTATAGTAGATTCGTCTTCCGGTTCTTACGCTTGACATGGTTGCAAAAAAGTTCCCTCCTTCAGGGTGTTTCCTCACGACGGGGTCCCGGGTAGCTTGGGCAGCTGTGCTGATCCTCAATGTACGGCTTTATGTCCAAAATGGGCGTACCGTCAATCATATCCAGACCCCGCACCCGAATCCGGTTGACGTCCTTTGATATTACCTCCAGTACCGAAAGGCCGATAGCGTTGGGTCGTCGGGGTGAGCAAATGCTGAACACGCCCAAAGTCTTATTCCGGTGGGGCGGCGTCTGCTTTAGCAATTCGGGTATAAAAGGCGGACTCTTGTGAAAATGGAACAGCACCACAATGCGCTGGCCGGCACTAATATCCGAAAGACCCGCGGTATACTCGGGCAGGATTTCCAGGGTGCCCTCCACATGGGAAACGGTCCAATGTCGTGGCAGGTTGCGGGCAGCCGTATGTACCGTTCCAATGGGAGTAAAATTGATAACCATGAACATTCTCCTGAAATATTTTAAATACAAGCCTGGTTCTATGTACGATTATTGACCATTATCGGGACATCGTGCAGAACGTTCATAATTTTAACACGGCCCATTTTCTGTAAGGATAGAGCCCTTTCGTTTCGATAACAACCTTGCGTTCCTTTACCCAAATACCGATTTTCTCTGTTATCCTTTAACCAAACGCTTGCTGCCAGCAGCGTTGCGTATTTAAATTAAACAGCCCATTCCTTACAAAGCACCTCCGCCTGTTCCAAAACCGTCTGGGTCGCTTTTTCCTGCTTGTCCGGCGGATAACCGTATTTACGCAGGATACGCTTTACGATTACGCGAATCTGAGCCCTCGTATTTTCCCGAACGGTCCAATCGATGGTCACACTTTTGCGAACAGCTTTCACCAATTCATGGGCGATAGTCTTAAGGGTTTCATCGCCCAACACTTGCACGGCGCTATCGTTAACCCCTAATGCATCGTAGAAGGCAATCTCATCCTCGGTCAGACCCAGTTTTTCTCCGCGCTTGCGGGCATCTTGCATTTCCCTGGCCAACGCTATTAATTCCTCAATAACTTGAGCCGCCTCAATCATCCGGTTCTGATACTTTCTTATCGATTTCTCCAGCATTTCGGCAAAAGATTTTGCTTGAACCACATTCTTTTTCGACCGCAACTTGATCTCGTCGTTCAGCAGCTTTCTCAATAACTCAACAGCGAGATTCCGGTGCGGCAACTGCCGGACCTCCTGAAGGAAATCATCCGACAGAATGGATATATCCGGCTTTTTGAGCCCTGCTGCTGCGAATATGTCCACGACGCCATCCGGGGCCACCGCACGGGACACAAGCTGCCGAATCGCCGTGTCCAACTCATCGGGTGTTTTGGCGGCCCCCTCAACGGTGGCTTTAGCTAAACCGCTTCGTACTTCCTGGAAAAAACCGACATCATCGCGGATATTGATTGCTTCCTCACGCGGTACAGCCAAAGCAAAAGCCTTTGACAAAGCCGTTACAGATTCAAGATATCTTCTCTTTCCGTCTTCCAGGGTCAAGATATGCTCCATGGCCGCAGCAATTCCGGCCATTCGCTCCGGCGGTGGGGCAGAGAGTAACGGAGCATACTTAAACCCATGGAAAATGGAGACGACAATTTCATATTTCTCCAACATAACGGCCACAGCTTCATCTTGATCGACCGTTGCCTTGCCTCTGCCGCCGGCCTCGGTGTAGTCTGCCAATGCACGTTTAAGCTGGTCGGCAAGTCCCAGGTAATCCACGACCAGGCCGCCGGGCTTGTCCTTGAAAACACGGTTGACCCGCGCAATGGCTTGCATCAGGCCATGACCTCGCATCGGTTTATCCGCATACATGGTATGAAGCGAGGGACAGTCAAAGCCGGTGAGCCACATGTCTCTTACAATCACTATCTTGAAAAGCTCCTTGGGATCTTTGAAACGCTTTGCCAGAGCCTCCCGGCGCGCCTTGTTACGAATATGGGGCTGCCATTCCACTTTGTCGGATGCCGCACCGGACATGACGATTTTGATCATGCCTTTATCATCATCATCGTGGTGCCATTCCGGGCGGAGCTTAACAATAGCGCTGTACATGTCCACGCAAATGCGGCGACTCATGCACACGATCATCGCTTTTCCATCCATCACCGCCAGCCGATTATCAAAATGATTCACCAAATCTTCAGCAACAAGGCCGATCCGTTTAGCGGTACCCACCATGGCCTCAAGCGCGGCCCACTTGGTGCGAAGACGCTGCTTTTCAGTTTCTTCCTCCCCTTCGGTAATTTCTTCAAACTCCGGATCGATCTTCGGTCTTTCCTCTTCACGCAGCTCGATTTTCGCCAGACGTCCTTCATAGTAAATCCGAACCGTGGCCCTGTCTTCAACAGATTGGAGAATATCGTATTTGTCAATGTAGTCTCCGAATACAGCGGGTGTACTTCTATCGGTGCTCTCTATCGGCGTGGCGGTGAATCCTATAAAAGATGCATTCGGCAGGGCATCATGCATGTGGCGAGCAAAACCGTCGATAAAGTCATACTGGCTCCTGTGGGCTTCATCGGCAATAACGACAATATTCCGCCGCGGTGACAATTCAGGATACTGTTCGCCTTTGGTGTCCGGCATAAATTTCTGAATCGTTGTAAATACCACGCCACCGGCAGCAACCTGTAAGAGTTCCCGCAGATGTTCCCGGTTTTCCGCCTGTACAGGGGTCTGGCGTAAAAGATCCTTGCAGCCCGAAAAAGTCCCGAAAAGCTGATCATCCAGATCATTTCTGTCTGTAATCACAACTAACGTCGGATTTTCCATGGCCGGATGCCGGATAACTTTGCCGGCGAAAAATGCCATGGAAAGGCTTTTGCCGCTGCCCTGGGTATGCCAGACCACACCGATACGCCTTCCCCCAAAATGATCCGTATCTCGACCATAGTGTTCGATAAGTTCTTTTATCTCAAAAGGGTTCTGCGCATCCATGGCAGGAAACCGCGCATATAGTTGTTTCGGTTCTGCCTCAATGCCGCAGGCCGACAATGTGCAGTCTACCGCCCTGTTAACGGCATGAAACTGGTGATAGGCCGCCGCCTTTTTCATGATCACAGAACCGTCGTCTTCAAAAACGACAAAATTTAATATCAGATCAAGAAATCTCCGTTTGTCGAAGACCCCCTTCAAAAGAACCTCAAGCTCAACAGCACCTTTAGGTGCAATTTTTTTGCCGTCAATGGTCCGCCAGGGCATGAAACGATCCCAACCGCTGGTGAGTGTACCCATCCGTGCCTCAAGACCGTCTGAAATGATCAACAGTTCGTTGTAACCAAATAGCGTTGGAATATCTCCCCTATAAGTTTGAAACTGGTTATATGCCTGGTGGATGGTCGCCTTCTCGTCCGCCGGGTTTTTGAGTTCAATAACCGCCAGGGGAAGACCGTTGACAAACACGACGATATCAGGCCGGCGGTTCACCTTGTTCTCAACAACGGTAAATTGGTTAACCGCCAGCCAGTCATTATTCTCCGTATCTTTCAAATCGAGCAGCCACGCCTTATCATGCACGACTCGCCCGTTATCCCGATAGGATACATCCACGCCATCGGTCAGTATGCGGTGAAAACGCCGGTTGTCTTCAACCAGACTGGGACTTTCGGTTCGGGTCACTTTTCTGAGCGCTTCGTCAATGGCCTCCGACGGAATATCCGGATTGATATCTGCCAGGGCTCTTATGAGACGCCCTTCGAGTACCACTTGATTATACTCTTCCCGCTCCGCTCCCGGCTCGCCTGGACTGATGGCAGGACCGGATTCCACAGCGTAACCAAGTGCTTCAAACCAGGCCAGGGCGGTTTCTTCAACAACTGACTCTGAAATTTTTGCATAAATGCTCATTCAGACCCCTCCGTATCGTCAGCTTCAGGAACGTTACTTCTATCTTGAAGTTCCCCGCCAACTTCCCGATATGCTGCCGGGTCGATGGCAAACAGTGTTTCGCTGGTGTAGTAAGGCCTTCCGGCTATATCCACAACACCATGTTCTGCATCAATTAAACGGTCCAGTTCTGCGTCTCGTTCGCGCCAGTTCCCCTCATCTAGAAGCCGCTGTTCAATATGATAATTAAGAATTTGCTCGATATCCTGTACATCAAATAAAACAGAAAAGACCCAAAGCGCTGCTTTTCTGATCTCATCAAGCACGCGAGACTCTGGAATACCCCGCGCACCGCCGTGATACTGCTCATTGCGGTGGTCGTGATACCAAATAATTTCGCTTTTCTCGATTTCTTCAGGCAAAGCGCGCCGTTGTAATTCAACCATAAAGAAGTCAAATTTTGTATGATAGTTTTTCAACCATCTTGATACATCTTCTCGCGGGTATTGGACACCGTTCCTCTGAATTGGATTTAAGGTGAGATATGTTGTGATCGAAACTTCGATGGAATTATCAAAGCTGATGAGTGACATGCGGCGGTCAAAGTCCTCCCCGTTACGCCGATGCATCTCAGCATGGACAATGAGTTCAAAGGGGCCTAGCGCCCATGGCCTTAAAACGCTCATAAACCGGCCTCCATCAGGAACTTTTCCGTATCAGGCACACGAAGCTCACCTGAGAGAAGTTTGGGAAGGAGGGTGTCGCGGAGGGTGGAGAGGGTAATTGATTCTTTTTCGTTGGCATCAATTCTTTCGAATAAGGGAGATACGTGTTTATCAAAAGATGAAAGAACCTTGCGGAGTGGCACCAAAATTTGATTCATATACGCTAAATTTCTGTTTAGACCTGGCACAGCGGAATCTGCGCTCAAACTCGGCAAGTCCTGAGCCTTTAATGCATAGAACAAGTAAAACAAACTTGATAGGCTCGTTTTAGGGACAACGTAAAAAGTAGTGTCAATTGGGTAAAAATCCCTTGATGACCATGTAACTATTCCCGGATTTCCTTTTCTCCCAACTATAATTCCAGGTCCTTTAACTAGAGCCTCGTTGTGTAGTCCAACAGGCCCATTTGAGCCATAAACTGGCACATTTCCCGGCATCCTATTTGAAGCCTTAAGAGCCTTTCCATAGGCAAGTGCAATTACATCGCCAAGTTTATTTAGCTTCCACCCCTTCGGAATCTCTCCCAACTTCGAATCCTCAAAGCTGTCGGAAAGCAAATCGACGATTTCTTTGGGCAGGCCGGGATCTCGGCCTTCGGCTTTGGCTCGAACAGGGTCGAAATCCACAAACCAGCTCTTGAAGATTGCCTGGGCTATGGCCTCCAGGGTTTCGTTCATCTGCCGGTTCAACTCGATCTTATCGTCAAGTGAGCCAAGGATATGAGCGATAGCGCGTTGTTCTGGGAGAGGAGGAGCCGTGACTTTAATTGCCTTAAGTGTTGTCAAAGGTCGGCTAATGGCTGGCACACCTGTTGTTGATGTATTAGCTAACAACTCATATTGCCCATGAGGTGATCTAAAAAAATAGAAAAGAAAAAGAGGATCTACTTTGTTGCTGTCACACGTCAGCTTCATTTGGCTTTGTGATACAACATACCTTTCGTATTTTGCATTTAAAGGAATGATACCGACTTGCCCAAGAGTTCCGCGATGAGTAAATACCAAGTCTCCCGAAAATGCATTGGAAGCCACCAATTCGTCAGCCTTTTCTTCAGTTAGAAAAACGAAACCAGAATCATTGAAACGCTCCGCATTAAGATTTTGTCCACGAATTACGGGCACACCTTTCGGCACGAAGTTGTCCGTTTTAATATTAGAACCAAAGGGGCCCATTGCTATTGCCCGAGGCACAGGGGCAGCGATTTCTTCAACTGTTAAAATTGTCCGCTCACTCCCCATCATCCACCTCCGTTTCCCCCGCCCAATCCATCAATTTCTGCTTCAACTCTTCTTTGGACGGCAGATAAAGCTGATATTCCGAGGCATGGATATTGGCGTCTTCTGGAAGTGTAATTTCCACCAGGGCGTCATGCTTTTTCTTACAAAGAATAATACCGACGGTCGGGTTTTCATGGTTTAGCTTTGCATAACGGTCGAAGTAATTGACATACATCTGCATCTGCCCGAGATCCTGGTGGGTAAGCTTACCTATTTTCAGATCAATCAGCACATAGCAGCGCAGCAGGCGATTGAAGAAAACCAGATCGATAAAAAAATGATCTTCATCGAAGGTAAAGCGTTTCTGCCGGGCTTCGAACAGGAAGCCTTTGCCCAGCTCCAGCAGAAAATGCTCCAGCTTATTGATAATGGCGGCCTCAAGATCGCTTTCGGAATACTTGGCTTTTTCGCCCAGACCGAGAAATTCCAGAACATAGGGGTCTTTAAGCAGATCTTTGGGCTTTGAAACAATTTGACCTTCCTGTGCCAGTTCTCGAACACCTTCCTTGTCACGGCTCAAGGCCAGCCGTTCATAGAGTCCGGAATTGAACTGCCGTTTGAGTTCCCGAATGGACCAGTTCTGCTGTGTGGCCTCGATTTCATAAAAGCGGCGTTCCTCTGCATTATCAACAGCCATAAGAAATACATAATGCGACCAGCTCAGAGTAAATTTCGCTGATACAGTCCGTGCTATTTCGATTTTGCCTTGTGCCGGCAAAAGGTCAGACACTGTCTGACCTTTTAAAAGGGGCGGCAATTGGCCGGACGCTGTCTGACCAATCCGGGTCTTATTCATAAGATAGAACTGCCGCATGAGTTTCAATTTGGTCAGGGAATAGCCTCTGCCGAATTCGTTACTAAGTTTCTTGGAGAGTTCTTTGAGTGTTTGTTTCCCATATTCCGCCCGTTCAACCCCCTTCTGCTCATGTTCCACAATCAATCGCCCGGTTTCAAAATTGGTGAGAACCTGTATCGAATCTATGCTGTGGGAAACCGCCTTTCTGGCCGAAAGGATCAGTTCTCTAATTTGGCCGTAAAGTGTATGAGTCTCACTTTCCATAGCCGAGCACCTCCAGATTCTTCTTGATGACGGCCTCAAGCTGGTCGGCCTTGGCGAACTGATCGTAAAGCTGAGCGGTGAATTCAGTCATCTTTTCCTCAAAGGGAATGCCGTCGTCTTCGACCTCGGCTGCGCCAACATACCGGCCCGGAGTAAGCACGTAGCCGTGCTCCCTTATTTTTTCAATGGTGGCACTCATGCAAAAACCCGGCACATCCTGGTACTCGCCTGCATCTTTTTCGCCCCGCCAGGCATGATAAGTCCCGGCAATCGTATCGATTTCCTCATCGGAAAAGTCGCGGTGTGTACGGTCAACAAGGGAACCCATCTGGCGGGCGTCGATAAAGAGTGTTTGACCGATTCTCCGGCGGAATTTGCTGTTCCTTTTGTTGCGTGCCACAAACCACAGACAAACTGGTATTTGCGTCGTGTAAAAAAGCTGACCGGGCAGGGCGATCATGCAGTCGACCAAATCCGCTTCGATGATATTTCGGCGTATCTTTCCCTCACCGGCGGTATTGGTGGACATGGACCCATTGGCCATGACAAAGCCTGCAACTCCGTTTGGCGCAAGGTGATAGATAAAGTGCTGAATCCAGGCATAATTAGCATTGTTTGCCGGCGGTATGCCGTATTTCCAGCGGGCGTCATCTTTGAGTCTTTGCCCGCCCCAGTCGCTCATGTTGAAGGGAGGATTGGCAAGCAGAAAGTCGGCCCTCAAATCCTTGTGCAGGTCGTTATGAAAACTGTCGGCATTCTGACCACCGAGATTGGCATCGATCCCGCGGATGGCCAGATTCATCATGGACAGCCTCCAGGTCGTGGGATTGGATTCCTGACCATAGACAGCGATATCTCCGAGCTTTCCGTTATGTTCTTCTGCAAACCGTCTGCTTTGCACAAACATGCCCCCGGAGCCACAACAGGGATCATACACTCTACCCTTAAAAGGTTCGATCATCCGGACCAAGAGCTTCACTACACACTGAGGCGTGTAGAACTCTCCTCCGCCCTTGCCTTCAGCCGCGGCAAAACGACCAAGGAAATATTCGTATACCCGGCCAAGAATATCCTTTGATTGGGCCGCTTTATCACCAAGGCCGATCTTGCCGATGATATCGAGAAGCTCCCCAAGACGGTGCTTATCAAGAGTGGGGCGGGCGTAATCTTTGGGCAAAACGCCTTTAAGGGTTGGGTTCTCCTTTTCGATGGCGACCATGGCGTCATCAATGAACTTGCCGATATCCGGCTGCTTGGCCACGGCAAGAAGCTTTTCCCAGCGGGCTTCTTTTGGAACCCAGAAAATGTTGGCGGCCGCATATTCGTCGCGGTCTTCAGGGTCGGAGTATTCACTCTCCTTTGTAGCTTCCAGCTCTATGTATTTGGCCTGGAAAGCATCTGAAATATATTTCAGGAAAATGAGGCCGAGTACGACATGTTTGTATTCGGATGCATCCATATGGCCGCGCATTTTATCTGCAGCAGCCCATAATTGATTCTCGAATCCCAGATTTGCGCCGTTATTGTTTTTAGTTGCCAAGTTAACCTCTTCTATTAGACGAAATTATGATCAATATTGTAAAATAATGAGTTGGTCGATGGTTGCTTTCATGATTTTCAAACTCTCTATATTAGCTCCCTGTTACAGTTACTGATAAACTTTTTTCTATTTCTTTATAACCCATGTCTATCGTCTTTACTATAACACTTTTATTTTTGAATTTTTTCTTTATGATCCGCATGTCATCTGAGACCCATTTTTTTCGAAATAGAATATTTTTAAGGACTATCTTTAGAATTATTGGGATGTTATAAAATGCATAGGGTTTGCTGATACCTTTAGGGTCAGGCAGATCAACTATTCCACTGGAAAACCATGCCCATGCCCTCCTTAACCACAGCATGATGTGATTGTGTGGTGGCATAAGATAAATAATCCTGTCATATTGATCGGTGCCCCTTTCCAGACCATGCACATCTTCAATTAATATAACCTTATTGGATGACTGTGGAATGTCTTCGTATGTATAGTAGTCCATATCAATATCAATGACTCGTCCGGCGAATTTGTGAGCAACCATTTCCCTTAAGCTGCTTTTCCCTATATTTCCAATTCCCGTTATAAGAATTTTCATTATTAAATTGGTTTGCTAAATTCCACGATATATCTCTATATTTTCGTCCATATACCGATTGAAATTGTATTTCAGCTTATTGGTGTTTCGGGATGGACCTTTCCAGGTGCCTATTATTTCATTAATTCGAGCCTGCGCAGCTTCAATATCATCCGATGGTAGCTCAACGATCTGATCCCTTCTTTTAAGTTCTATATATTCACTGTACTCGCCCATATCCATTGTCTCGTCAGTGAGCACCGTTATGCCTGACCAAAGGGCCTCGCAAAAAATATTTGAAAAATCTTTTATTGGGTTATCTTTGACAAAAAAAAGCAGAAAATCAATGCCCTCAAGTAAACCTGGCAGGTTGGCAGGGTGGACAAATTGTCGAAATTTAAAGCTTTTCAAGTTCTTTTCTGAGACAAAATCAGAAAACTCCTTGAAGCCTTTTCCTTGACCTATTAAGAGCAACCGATGTTGCCCTTCAATTCCGGCAAATATATCTGTGATCCTATCCAAACTTTTATGCCGCCAATAATAATTAATTTTTCCAATATAGGCAAAAATAGGTTCCCCATGAGGTTTGAAAGCGGGCTTAAAGTGTCTTTCGTCAGGGATGTATCTTGGCAGCAACTTAACATTTGAATTCAGATTTTCAAACACCTTCTTATTTTTTTCATCGGTGATTACCGCCGCTGCATCTTTGATAACATCTTTTAAAAGATGCTTAAAAGTACCCCCTTTTAAGAATTTTTTTATATCACTGCCTCCATGTCTTACTATATAGGGGATATCCTTAATCTTTGATGCTAAATAGCCGACAATCCCATAGGGAATTAAATAGTTAGTGTCTATCAAATCAATGTCGAACCTATCGACTATTTCTATGGTTTTCTCCAATAATCTTGGTGTAAAAAGGTCCGAATCAGGGATATGCCAAGGAATATCAGGATCGATAAAATGGACATTCAGATTTGAAGGTGTCTCAGGCGGGGCGTCGTCAATGAAATATTCTTTTTCAACACAATTCCCATTAGAAACGACATGGGTTTCAATACCTCTTTCAGCAAGTCCCTGTGCCAGCCAGTACGTTTTGGCAGAGATTCCTCCCTGAATTGGCGGGTATTTGCTGATGATACATATCTTCATTTATTTGACCCTTGTAAAATTCATCGATAGAAAAACCGGTTTCAAACTTACCGCGCTTTTGGATTACGAAGTAATAAAATAGATCAAACATTAAGATGTCTATAGCACTATTAAGATATTGTTTAAAGGGATGCTGATTAATGACCTTGGGCGGAATCAATCTCTGTATTGTATCATTAATTTTAGGCGTTATTTGATCTAAGGCGGCAGGCATCCCATATTTTTTACGATCCAGAATTTCGAACAAATTGTATTTTTTAAAATAAGGCAAAGCAGCATCTTTTAGAATCCTTTTGGTTGTCGATTTGTCGGGCACTTTGAAATCAATTGGCATTGAAAGGGCGAACTCGGCAATATCATCGTATAAATAAGGCGGTCTCGTCTCGAAGCCAAAGGAGGAACAGGCTCGGTCCACGCTCCAGAGGTGGTAGTTCGACAATCCGGATTTCATAAGTATTTCAAATAGATTTTTTCGGTAAATACCTTCATCTTCAGGGTGTGGAAAGATATTCTCGACAACCTTCCTGGTATTAGAATGTATTGGAAGCGGTGAAACCCTTCTTCTAATTCGGTCGGAAAAACCCAATGGATGAGTATAAATCCAATAATATCCGCCAAATAATTCATCAGCGCCCTCGCCTGTAAAAGCAACTTTATGGTACTTAGAAATATGCTTTGAAAGAATCTGAAAAGCCGCAGCCCCTTGAATATCGAATACCCCCCCGGCGACAAGATTTTCATAATGGTAAACAAAATCGGGCAACTCTTTTAAGTAATCATCAGCAGTGACAAAAAATTCGTGATGGTCAGCGCCAATCGCTTTAGCGACTTTGCGGGCATAATTGAAATCCCGGGCATTCTCTGAATCGTAAAGGGAATAGGTTTTGACGGGCCTGTCCAAAATTTCCCGAGACAAAACAGCCATCAGGGTAGAATCCACCCCCCCTGACAAATAAATCCCCTTTTCCAAATCCCCATGTTTATGAAACAGCTCAAACGTGTTGAGCAAAGTGGTTGTTAGTTTGCTAACAGATTCATCGTAGTCCATTTCAGAATTATTCAGATAAAAGGGCGCCGGCATCTGATAATACCTTTGCTCTGAAACACTGTTTCCGTCAAAGGTTACAAAATATCCTGGAGGAACCTGATAAATTTCTTTTAAGAGTGTTCGTTCCTCAGAAAAAATGTAGCCGAATACCATCAGTTCCTCTAAAGATTCCTGATCTATCTTTGCCGGTACCTCCTGATGCTGCAACAATGATTTTATTTCCGAGCCAAAAACAAGTTTATTTTTTAACTGGCAATAATAGAGCGGCTTGATTCCGAATTTATCCCTGGCAAGCAGAATCTGATCCTGTTCTATTATAACAATTGCAAACATGCCCTTTAGATGTTTTACAAAATCGTTTTTGTATTTTTGATAAAGAGGGATAATGATTTCCGAGTCGGTATTGGAACTGAAGGCATATCCATCTTTTATAAGATCCTTTTTGATTTCCTGGTAGTTATAAATCTCTCCGTTGAATAATAGAGCAATCTTATTCTCACGATCTATCAAAGGAAGTGTGTCATCTTTATTGCTCACAATATTTAATCCGCATTCTCCCAGCGAATGCTTTGCAAACAAAGTCGTTTCAAAAGAGTCCGGCCCCCTGTGACGGATGGATTCCAGCATAGCGGCTACAACCCCTTGATTGGCTTCATTATATATGCCACAAATTCCGCACATCAGTCCGACGCTTTCAATAAGTATTTCAAAGCTTCCACCAGTCCCCAGTAGGCATGGGCTGAACCTTCTTCAATATAGTGGTACGGCCAAAGACCATTGGGCAACTGGTTTTCAGCCAGCCAGTTAATGGTTTTTTCGATGATTTTTCTTTTGACCAGCTTAGGGTAAGAAAGCAGTCCTAACAGCACAATCCCTGTTGACCAGGGATCACTCCCAATGGGATGGTCTTTCCACGGCCCAAAACCGCCATCCTCGTTTTGTTCCTCGGCCAAAAAGGAATATGTTTCCGCAATTAAGGGACAATCATTTGGCGTGACACCACATGCACATAATCCTAATAAAAAACAAGCCCCCTTGTATGTAAGCCTCGTATGCCCACCAAAATCTTTTCTCCATTCGTTTTTGAGCCAGTTTGCCGCTTTTTGATCGGCAAGTTCCGGCAGCAGGTGCAGCAAAATCCCGGTAACGGGAATCCGAGAAATATCGCGTTCGCTCCCACCCCAACCTCCATCCGATTTGCGAACATTTCGAAGCCATGACATTGAAGCATTATAGCAGTCTTGCAACCCAAGCCTAAAGCGGCATAGAACGGAAAGGAACACGGTTTCTATGGCGTTAGTCCAGCCACCATCAGGGTGCTGGGATCCACGTATTTCCTTATCCGAGATGAGGGGCACTGACTGATTCGCTTGGCTCAGTATACATGCGGGAAGAGCCCTTCTGCCAAGCTCTGGCCCATCATTGGCTGCCCTAATAAGTGCCATAGTTATAGCAGCAAGATCTGCCTGTTTATTGGGATGTTTCATCTTTTTCTATTTCGCGACCCTTTTCATGATATTGCTGGTATATCGCATGGCGTACATCTATGGATACAGAGCGGCGACAGGTTCGACAGACGTAGAATATAGCCTCTTCGTGACTGTAGACCTCGTAATCGATCCTTTCTGGAGGAACAAATTGGTCGCATAATACACAGTGAACGTTGCCAGGAAAATCATCACTATTTCTCTTATTGATTTCTAAAGGGACACTGATACGCAGACCAACATCTACAGGGATAGTAAAAACATTCTCCGCGCCTTTTTTGCATTCAGCTAATTGCCTACAATCTTTTGGTCCTATTATCGAAGTGAAATTCTTGAGCCAGTTGCATGAAACAACTCTTGGTCCAAGATCGGACCAACAACCATTTTTCCCTCGGGGTCGATTTAATCTTTTTGTCAGATCAGATCGTATCTGACCCTTCATCTCCTCCCCAAATTCAGAAATAAGCACTATCGTCTTCTTTTTCTTTGAGAAGATTTCCTTCCAATCCTGCAAAAAGAGTATTTCTCCGAAGAGATACGGATGATTTTTTGTTCTTATTAGTCTTTCAGCCTTACCTATAGAGCTATAGTTTCTAAGTTGCCTGCCACGCATATTTGGCTCGACTATTGAACCAATATGAGAACAGATAATATCACATTCTTGAAACTTCTTGGAATATTCAGGAAACCATTTGGAATCTCCGGTAAATCCCACGGACACTCTGTTATCACGCACATCATTGTCAGAAAACGTGATTATGTATCCGTAGCTGTCGGATTCACTGTGGTCATCGTGAAAGGATTTAAAAAAATCTATGTCCAACTTGATGGATACTTTTGGATTATCGTTAGGCGTTATGATCTCTATAGGCTTATTTTCATTTTTGTTATTGTATGAGAATTTTATGATTTTCTTATGACTTAGATCCATTGGCTGGTGATTTTTATCGATATCAACAATAAAGGTATCATAGAATAAAAGTTTAAAGGGGTCTTTGGCGATATACTCACGAAGACGCTGGTAACATCCAAGGCTCATGACAGAGTATATCCTCTTTTTATCCAATTCCCCACTCGTTCCTCGTTTTCTATTCTCAAGAAGAAGTTCAACAATAGCCGGAAAATCTCTTATATGGTCGGGATGCCCATGCGTCAGGAGCACAATATCGATATCCGTCAGGGTAAAACCTTGACGGAAGAAATTTCTGATAAAATCGAAACCTGGATCTATTGCTATGCCTGCGAGAATTTTTCCCTTATCCCTTCCCGAGTCATTTGAGAGAAAAACAAAGTGGCCTCCTCCCACAGAAAAGGAAAGCTCTGGGGTGTATGAATTCCAACGGCGAAGGCCAACGTAGTTGACACTATAATTGGATTCCCTTAATACCTTATGTTGACTTGCTTGGAGTGGCAACGGCTGAATACTGCGGCCGGTCATGTGTTTTTTAAAATGGCGTGACTCCCGAGCAAGGATCTCATCATAATCGGCGAATTGCAGAATTCCCTCATTGTCAAGTGCGGAGTCTAATCCGATTACGTCCAAAACATGTTTGAGACATTTCGTTCTTTTCTCATTAATGTTGTCGTTATCGCAGATGCACACCAAATTATGCTCCAACTGTTCAAGGGCCGAGGCCTGATATGAATTAGTAATGATCACGCTAAGGAGCTTGTGACGAACTCTCAGGCATTTTTTTTCGTAACTTTTTCCTACAGGATTTCCTATGAGTGCCTCAATTAAAACTTTTTCGGATTCAAAATGCCCACGTAAGTGCTCAGGAAGTGCATAAAGTTCTTTTTCTTGGAACCACGCTTTCAAGATTGTATCAGTAATATCTCCAAAAACCTGTCTTGCTTTTTCGATACAATCACGCCGTATCAGTGGTTTCCTATCAGGATTACTCACTTCATCAACAAAGCCGCTTTTATCCAATATGTCCAATAGGGTATTGATTGTTTTCGTAACCGGTCCTGGCGTATCGAGGCTATTTTCCAACTCGTTCCCAAGAAGGCCCAATAAGATTTCTATGTAACTTAAGATAGTTTCTTGTAAAGTCAGTCTGTCAAATCGATTGTCTTTACATTGATCCATATACGTTTCTATAAAACGAAAAATGTCCAGGTTACTAAGATTGTTCGGTATTTTGCCGTTATTATTCAAAATTCCATTTACTTTTTGCCTCAATTCCTCCCTCGCTCCGTCCAGCACGAGAGAATTATAGCTTGAAGCAAGAAGCCACGGAGGATGTTGATCATTAGATGGCTTCTGTGGATTTATTTCGGCCAAAAAGGGCGATTTGGGTCCAGACGACTGCTCGAAATATAGACGTCCATTTTTATTTAACTGATTGATTTCCTTCCTGAAGTGTTCATTAAACCGATCCCGGTCTTCTATTTCAAGATAACAAATAGCTTTTAGAAACTCTTTTCGAGCCATAATGAAGGGAGAGGGTAGAAGAACATCGCTGTGGTTTCCTATCTCCTCAAGTGTGGTTAAGGCGTTATAAGAAAACTGCATCTTAATTAAGGTTTCTGCTTTTTGGAGTAAGGTGGGATAATAGACATACATGCGCCAGATAAGATGATCTTTTATCTTTTTATCTTGAGATTCGTTTTTCGCTTCAGTGTACTCTTCCAGTGACTTATTGTAATCTTCAAGGGCATCATGGTACAGCACCATATGTGCTTTGGCAAGACCCTGATTATAATAAATAAGTGCTTTATAGGCATGGACTTTCCAGCGGTCGAGGAAATTTGCTTGCTTGTCATTGACTATTTCTCTCGCCTTTTCAGAAAATCCAAGGGATTGTTCCCCTATGGTACAGGCCGCTAACTCAATCATGAGGAGAAGATATTGGAACAAGTCATCTTCAGATATCGCAGCAGAAGCCTTTTTGATAAGGATATCAACAACCCAGTCGAGTTTTTTTAATTGCTTATCGTTATTTGTGATTTGCAAATACGCGCGAATTTTTTTGGCAAGAAAGAAGAAAGCCCAGAAGTTTTTTGGAGAATTTTCATCGCTTTCTACTATTTCAACCTTTGTATCACTCCCTGCATCATCTGCCAATTTGACGTCGATTTGTTTGAGAAGTTTATCCGCCTTGTCCCAAAAATCTTTCCTGTTATCAGCATCGAGAACCCATGATAGGTCATCGTGGCTGCACTTTACAATTTCGTCGCACTTTGTTTCGTCTTGCTCGTCAATGGCGATATCCAGTTCAATAGACGCCTTTTCCCAGAATTCATAGTTGTCGCTGGCATTATGCATTTGGTCGGATGGAGCATCCATAAGCTTTCCTCCTAGTAGAAAATTCGGGGAGATTTCTTAATATATTCCGGTAAAAATCACTCAAAGCTAATATCAATTTTCTTCACCAACATATCAAAGTTAGAGGGACTGAACTCAAACCCAACTACATCCATATCATATTTTGTAGCGGCAATTAAGTCCGTCCCTGACCCGGCGAAAAGGCTTAGTAATCGACCTCCAGAGCGGTGAGTGGCCTTTAATAAAAAGCTGATTACTTCCAACGGCTTAGCACCATCTTTAAATGCATTGGATTCACGCTTAATGATTGGGTGTTTTACTATGTCTCGTAGCTCTCCGCCACTAAAGGTGAAGCCTTTTGTTGCGCAGGTATAATAAAGGATCGTTTCCTGAGAACGGCGAAAGTTGGACCCTTGATCAAAATCATGGTGATTGTCATATATCCATGTAATCCATCTTCTAAAGCAGAGCGCATACTCTTCGTCTAAAAGGTACTTGATAATGCTGGCGCCGTCAGGGTAGTTGAAAATGAAAATCGAGGCTGTTTCTTTTAGGTGAGGGAGGCAGGCATCAAACAAGGTTCTGTAATAGTCGCGGAATTGATCACGGCCTTCTCTTGTGTTCAGGTCAAAGTCATCCCACTCACATTCAGGCTCCAAAACACCGTAAGGGCCATCGCAAATAACAATGTCGAAAGGTTCCAGAGTCAGGTTTCTTAGTATGATATTGTTTTCGGGGTATAGCCATACGTTGCAGGTTCGACTTTTACCTTGAATTTGAAAATTCAGGCAATCCTTCATTGTCTACAATATCTATTTTTGAAGTGGTATAAGAAGTGGATTATCATCTGCAACCATGACAGGATGAACACTGCCGGCAAACGATCTTTTTATTTGAGTCATTTATGATTTCCACCGGAAAATTCATAGTGCGCTCTTTTTTCAGGACGGGCTTTTTGTATGTCTTTTTCCCATCTTTTTTCATTTTTTATCCTCCTTTATTATTCCCTCATTCAGAAAGCCTGTTATTAATTCACAAAAGTCATTCTTGCCCTGCTGGTTATCCACATCAAAGGTCTCCAAAAACTCCTCTAAAATACTCTTCAAAGTCACAGTTCCGGCTATGTGTTCAAGAATCCAATAAGAAGTTTCGTTAAGGCTGTAATGTTCACCCGAATCGATATTGAACACCCAATATTTTTCAAGTTCGCTTATTTGATGCAGAAAGATATTTTCAGACAAACAATAGATGTCATCTTCATTTATTTCCAGCATTGAGGATCCTCAGCAAGATAATTGCCGGTTAAAGCATAGGCCATGGCTCTACAACCGCGACATGCCGGTATAAGGTCGCAGTCAGAGCATTTTCCCTTAATGTTGTTTGTATTTCTGATATCCCATAGCACTTGAGAGGTATACCACACCTTATAAAAACTGTCTGTAAGCGCATTTCCAATCGGAATTGGCAGCCGCCGGCATGGGTAAACAGTGCCGTCATGCATGATAGTCAAAGCATTATTTCCTGCCGAGCACATTGCCCCCACAGTGGGATCATTACCATTTAGCAGTGCAAATAACGGACGATATAACAGCACCCTGATATTATCCTCTTTCATTGCCAGCGAGTAGATTCTTTGAAAAACTTCCTTTACTGCATCTGAGGTAAGAAATTCATCTTTAAGATTGTTCCCGACCCCTTCGGGAATAAATCGTTCTGCGGAAAACGTATCGACGCTCTCTGCTTTTAGTAGCTCAATAAGGGGCTCAACCTCGTTTTTATTGAGATTGCTGATGGTGGTCATTACGGCCACCTGAAACCCATTTTTTTTCAACAACCTGATAGCCGATACCGTTTTTTCAAAACTGCCGTTACCCCTGATCGAGTCATTTAGTTTTGGATCTGCCGCTTCTAAGGAGACTTGTACCCGTCTTAGCTTTTTAAATTTCTTTAGCTCTGTTAGGCTGTCGTTATCAAGCAGCGATCCATTGGTCAGGACATCAAAATGGCTAATTGTCTCAAGGTTGTTGATGTATTGTAAAAGGGGAAACAACTTGTCCATAACCATAAACGGTTCGCCGCCGGTAATGGATATCGTGCCGTCTTTGCCCCATTTTTTTAATGTAGAGTCTATCTTATCAGCAATGAGGATTAATTCGCTTAAACTTAATTCATTTTGGGATGTATAATCAGCGTGGTAACAGTGTTTACACCGAAAGTTGCATTTTTCCGTGATGTGCCATTGAAAATAGAATTCATTCTCATTATTTAATTCATCAGTTAACCTTGATTCACCGTCAAAAAAATAAAAAACCTCGTTGCGCTTGAGCAATCAAGCAGATAGTATGATTTTGACAACAAAAACCTATCATCAACGAGGTGTAACAATTATGGCACAAGGCGTTC
>Ga0114919_10000367_pt1 | contig 34374 bp, 35 predicted proteins | sample BlataG_FD_88682 | JGI IMG/M metagenome (GOLD analysis project Ga0114919, IMG submission 88682) | Deep subsurface microbial communities from Black Sea to uncover new lineages of life (NeLLi) - Black_00105 metaG | ecosystem: Environmental > Aquatic > Marine > Oceanic > Sediment | place: Atlantic... | reverse complement strand
TTTAATACATGTGCTGCTACTCCATAATCTCTCAAATCATCACCACCCATACTTCCATCAGCTGCTGCTTCTGCTGCATCACATCTAGCATAGCCCTCCAGTTCAAAAGCAAGACCTAATCCTCGTCCTTGTTGACCACGTAGGTACACCAACACACCAGAACCTTCCTCTGCCATTGTCATCAGTGCCGCGTCCAATTGAGGACCTGTATCACATTTAATGCTGCCGAATACATCTCCCAAGGTTGATTCTGAGTGAATTCTAGTGAGAATAGGCTCTCCCTTCTTGGGAGAGCGTCCAGCAATGAGAGCCAGATGTTCAGTGCCATCTAATAAAGAGCGGTAGGAATGTGCGGTGAAGGTTCCATACCTGGTTGGGAATATTGCTTCTGCTGTGTGTTCAACTAAAGTATCATGCTTGAGTCTATATCGTATCAAGTCTGCTATTGTAATGCATTTAAGGCCATGTTGTTTAGCGAAAGCCTGCAGTTCTGGAGTGCGAGCCATGCTGCCATCTGCGCTGACGACTTCACACAACACACCTGCCGGGTGGCATCCTGCCAATCTGGACAGATCTACTGACGCTTCTGTGTGTCCTGGTCTTTTCATGACACCCCCTGGTCTGTAGCGAAGAGGGAAGATGTGCCCTGGGCGTTTGAAATCGTGAGGCACACTGCTAAGATCGGCCAGTGCTCTGATTGTCTCCACCCTATCTGGAGCAGAGATGCCAGTGGTGGTCTTGTCTCTAAGGTCAACAGTGACAGTGAAGGCAGTGCCCATGGTATCTTCATTACTGGCAGGGGGAATCATCAGCGGAATCTGGAGGCGGTCCAAATCAGAACCTTCCATTCCTACACAAACAACACCGCTGCTATGAGCCACTAAAAAGGTCATTTTTTCAGGAGTGATCCGATCTGCTGCAGCTATCAAGTCGCCTTCGTTTTCTCTATGTTCATCGTCGAGGACTACAACCAGCTCTCCTGCAGCAATGGCTTCTAAAGCGTCGGAAATAGAGTCAAAGCCGGGGGTGGGGGTGTCGAGAGGTCTGTCGTCGAAAGGAAGGTGTAAGATGGGAAAGGTGGGGGAGGAGGAAGAAGAAGAAGATGCACTGCCATTTTGTGAGGCTGGCACTGCAGGGATGCGTGTGCTTGGCATCTTGCTATTATGTTGTGTCTGAGATTTGAATTTATATTTAGCAGCTCTGATGGAGGTGGTGTGTCGTTGCTTGTCGTTCTGGCAGAAGAAACTCGAGGTGGGAGCGCTTGACCGTTGTCGGAGAGCCTCAAAAGAGAATTGCACGGGTCGAGACCCTGCAACGGCACTGAGAAACATTGCGACGGCGGTATGCAGTGCCTACTAGAGGAATGAGAGTAATGTCCCTGTTATTGCAAGCAAATGAAGGTCAGCAAAAGACTAGTCCGAATCTCCCTTAAACGCTAATCTTGTCGAGAACAGTCCAATAACCGCTTTTGTAGCCTTCCAGGAACTTTGTATATTGCAACCAATATTGTATATTTCTTCAAAAATGCATGCGTTGATGGTGCTGGGTCTTCCTTACATAAGGAGAAAAAGTGAGGGAGGTTTGGTCAGGTGGAAAACCATCGTGAGAGGGCCATAAAAGGCTGGTGATCGTATTGTTGGAATGTATAAAGACAAGTTTATAAATCATTTATAAAGGACTCCTTACCTTTTCATTATAGTGTTTGAATATTGACCATCAATTTCTAGCCGTCACCCTTCAAGACAATATGGCCACCGCACCACCACCTAGCTTCGCATCAATGGCGAAAAAGGAGCAGAAGAAATCTCCCATTAGAACTGTACAGCTTGAGGGCCAAGTAGTGTTGAAAATTGCCAAGCATTGCAAGGAACAATCATCTGGTTCAGTGGTAACAGGGCAGCTTTTAGGCTTGGATGTTGGCCAGACTCTTGAAGTAACTGACTGCTTCCCATTCCCGGTAAGTGATGAGCTTGTGCAACACGGAATAGCCCTGAACCAAAGCTCATTTTCCTCCCCCGACACTGCCTCGTTCCTGAGTCCCCACTCATACTCTCACCCAACCTCTCTCCCCCTACATATACACAACACACTACAGGGCCAAACTGAAGAAGGTGCAGATAACGAAGGAGAAGACTACCAATTAGAAATGATGCGTTGCCTCAGAGAAATCAACGTTGACAACAACATGGTCGGCTGGTACCTCTCCACCATCAGTGGATCCTACCAAGTAGTTGACATTATCGAAATCTTCGTCACATATATGGAAAACCTAGAACGCTGCATCTGCATTGTATACGACACCGCAGCTGCCTCCACTGGATCTTTTGGTTTCAAAGCCATTCGCCTGACTGACACGTTTGTAGAAGCTTACAAGACTGGCGGACTGACAATAGAAAAGGTTGCCACACGTAAATTGTCCTGGAGGGATGTGTTTGTTGAGATCCCCATAACATTGCATAATTCTCCAATTGCTGCTGCTCTTGCTGCTGAGATTAGCTCATATTCTACAGTTAATGCTAATGACCTGGATAGGCTGACGTTGACTGCTGGTCCGGTATTGGAAAAGAATCTGGAGTTTTTGAATGATTGCCTGGATGATCTTGTCGGAGAGCAGACAAAGCTGAACAATCACCATCATGCAGTGAAGAGGCAGATGCAAGCTGTTGCACAGTGGAAGGTGCAAAGGAGGCAGGAAAATCAGGCAAGAAGGGCAGCAGGAGAAGAGCCATTGCCGGAAGATCCACCAGAGGGTCAATTCAAAGCGATTCAAGAACCAAGTCAGCTGGATAATATGTTGTTGGCCAATCAAATGTCTACATATTGTGATCATATTGGGGTAGTAGCTTCTGAAGCAATTAATAAGTTGTTGCTGGTAGAGAAGTTGCAGAAGACTTTGTAGATATACAGGTACGCTTGTTGTGTGTAAAATTGACGGTGACGAAATGGGTGGGTTGACTGGGGAGATCAGGATAAAGAGTGAGGGAGCCTTGCTCACCACGCAATTGATTCGAATGCTTGCAATCGATTCGAATGCATTGTAACGTTTCAGTGCTTGTTAGTAGCTCAAACCCGCTTTTAGATTTCAATTGTCCTGACAAACATCTTCCATCCATTTGTCGGCAAAAGGTGTCTCGAGTCTACTGATAGTTTGATATTGGGTTACAGTAGCTTATATAAGTGACGATGAGCACAGATCCATTCGCAGGAACTAGTGATCATCCACTGGGAAGCCAGATTCCATCTCAGCTCATTTTTGCCGAGCCTGAAGAGGATATCCCCCCACCTTATGATTCGATCATCATAGGCGATGCCAAGGTATGTTGAGTGTAAATACAGCCTCGCATCCCCCCCAGTCCTCAACACATTCGACTTATTTCAATCCCTCTCACCCGCCATCCGCCAATCTTCCCTCGTAGGCCTCTACTCCACCTCCAGCTATGCAACCACCAGCATCACTGGCATCAGCTGCCAGACACAACTCCCCACCCTCGCCTGAAGGATCTGGCTTGTATGGCATCCCAGCTGGATCCAAGTATCACATCACAGTCACCGACCCCGTCAAACAAGGTGAAGGAGTTGGCGCACACATCTCATACAAGGTCGCTACGAAGACTGCTCTTCCCACCTTCCGCTCTCAGCACTGTGAAGTCATCCGTCGTTTTCGCGACTTCTCCTGGCTTCAAGCCCGCTTGAAATCTCAATACCGTGGCATTATCATCCCCCCTCTTCCAGAGAAGAACGTAGTAGAAAAATACAAATGGAACAATGATGCAATTGAGTCTAGAAGAGCTGCTTTGCAAGTTTTCATCAACAGAGTCGCAGTTCATCCAGCACTGCAAGATAGCCCAGACTTGCAGCTCTTTCTGGAAGCCAGTGAAACTGAATTTGCCATTGAGTCGTCAAGGGTTATGGCTGGAATGGAATCGCAACCTGTTGCTGCAGGGAAAAAGACGGTGGCTGGAGCTGTGTCTTTTTTGAGGAGCTTGAGTAGCGGGGCTACCTCTTTGGTAGGTAAAGCTGCTGGAACACACGGTATAGGAAGTAGTATGGGTATGGGTGGTAGTAGTAGTAGTAGTAGTGAAGAAGATGAAGACCCTGAATATCTCCGTCTACGTGCGTATATGTATGAGCTAGAAGGCCACCTGGCTGAGCTGCATCGCCAGGCATCCAGATTGGTCAGACATCAACACAGCATGGGGTCTGCTATTGCAGAATTTGGCGCCTCGATGGCTGCCCTGGGTCGCTATGAAGACCAAAGTGTGTCTGAGAGCTTTGCTAGAGTAGGTGAAAAGGCGGAAACAATCAGTAAAGTGTGTGAAACTACCTCGGAAGAGCTAGCACGCTCATTCGAAGCTCCTTTGAAAGAATTTTCCAGAGCAATTAAGTCTGCTAAGAGGGTCATGGCAGACAGGAGCTCTGCTCTTGTTGCACACAATCGTGCTCGTGGAGAAGTGGAATCGCGCCGTGTCAGACTTGCCAAGCTCCGTGGCACTCCAGGTATTCAAGAAATGAAGATTGCAGAGGCTGAAAGGGATTTGAATGAAGCTCAGAGGAATGCTGAACAGACAAAGGCAACCTATGAGCTGATTGTCAGGCGCATGGGGCCTGAGATGGAGAGATTTCAAAAGGAGAGGGCTCAGGAGATGAGCTGGGTACTGAGGGACTTCGTGATGGTAGAAGGGAAGATGGCAGCTGAGTCTGCTCACCTTTGGCGTTCTTTGGTTCCGGGTCTCGCTGATATCGAGCAGTGAGAAACTATTAAAAGGAGAAGGTGATGGAAATGAAGCGGTAGAGCTCAAATGTGTCCCCCTCCGGTTATCTTTGTTGGTATGATTAGTTAAGCGTTAGAATGAAAATGATTAAAAGACTTTTCTTTTTTTACAAGCCCCCCAATGTATCCCCCCCCCTTGTATGACTTTTTTTGATATACAAATAAAAATAAAATATCTTCCTTTGGTGTATGATTATGATTATGAGTGTATATGTCATTTATTATCTCTCTCTGTCTCTCTGTATGTGTAAATTGTTTTGAATCAGAGTATTACAAGATACATAAGACAATTCAATTTGGTTTAGAGGGGGAAGCTAGATTAAGAGGGGGGGGGGGGACAAAAGTCTTGCAATGGAAAAAGGTAAAGAGTTGCTCCTCTTTTAAAAAGAGAAAGATTTCATAATCGCATAGTAATCATCATAGTTTTCTATGGTATACAAGTACACATATGTTGTGGTACATATCATCATGTGCATGGTTCAGCTTTGGGAACAAAATCTCACTCAAAATTCAATCAAAAGTTGTAAATTTAAAACCAGTGCAGCAGGAAGAAATGTTAGAAATTGGTTTTTCATTGGTAGAATAATAGTCAGACACTTCTCAGACGTTCAGGGTAAGAAGGATTCATAGGCCAAGACTGTACTGGAGAACAACGACCTCTGGTGGTAGTTATGCTTTTGAAGTTGAAGGCAGGAGCGGAGCCAGCAATAGAGAGATGGGGTTGCCGAGTGTCAAAAGAAGAAGAAGATGGGTTTGTAGTAGTAATGAAAGGCATATTGTTGTTGTTATTCATATCATTCAGAGTCTGTAAAGATAAGTTGGCAGCAAATGGAGCTGTTGACTCCCAACGAGCATCCCATGGGAGAGGGTTGACAGGGCGGGAGGAGGCGTAGCATGAGTTCACATTGGAATTAGAGCAGGAAGCTGTTTTGAGCAAAGACTGAAGCTCCAGCAGTGCAGAGTCGTTCAACGACATAGATGATAACCTGCAAAGGAACAATTCTTGGTTAGAAAGAGATCAAAGGGCCATTTGTATATGTAAAAGGGCCCCATTTGGGAATAAAATGTAGGGTTCTTACCTATCGGAACCCGATTCCTCCGACGGTGAACGCTCGTTATGGTTGAGAGCTCGAGTCAACAAGCTGCAAGGCTTTGCAGGAGTAGTCTTTTGTTGGAAAAAAGAGGGTTTGCTGGCCATTATCGAAACGGTGAATTTTTTATTATTCGGAGTATTAACACACAAAAGTTCTCTATCGTTTGAAACTGTGAATAGATGTAATCATAGAAGTGTATGTGATGGTAATTGTTCGAAATAACAGCCTTTAGAATGGTGGAGCGCAGCCAATATGAAGAGAGAGGTTTGGTGGTGTTGAGAAAGGGTTGGACGAGGAGTGGACGCATTGAGGGCAGTTGGACTAACTGGCTAAGCATGGACTACTTGGACCTATTGTAAGCTCTGTGGACCTCTGATGGGCGAAATGTGAATAGAAGCGCACCCCAATCCAACGTCCCTATTGGAGAGGCGAGGGCAGCTCCATTGCCACGCAGCCGGTGATCACCTTTAGTGATAATCTGGCGCATGCGAACAACTTTTCTCAATGGCAATTGGGCACCGGCGCGTGTGTCATTGGGTCTCTGAGACATTAATGATCAACTTCCCTACTCTATCCACATATTCTAAAGACACGGAAAGTTACAAATTCAATACTTATACAATTGCAATATAATCTTATTACGTCGCCCCTTGCTGAATTACAGCTTCAGGGCTCCCTTCTCTTGGTGGCTCCCTACCACCACCTCCACCACCTCCAGTCACTCTTTTCAACTGCCTCCCTACCATTGCTGCTCCTCCTACCACCCTAGTACCCGCTATAGTCCCTCTTATCCTCTGAGCTGTCTTGCGTGTTGCTTGTGCTACTTTTTGTATCGCAGGCTCTGTATGTCCCAGCTCAGACCTGGTCACAAGAGCAGATTCTAAAGCTTGCCTGGCATTAGGTACTGCCTTTTTGACACCAGGAACGACGTATCCATTCACTGCCTTTTCTGCTAGATCGTAACCCTGCTTCATTCCTACTTCTGCACCAATCAAAGCACGGGCAGATGCCCTCAAGCCCTGAGTTAGATCGCTACCGAGGGTGGAGACGTCTTCAATGGCGTCGGCCAATTCCAAGGTGGACAATCGTACTGCAGCAGCTGTGTCTGGTATTTCTTCCTTCATAACGTGCAACAGTTGGGTGAGAGCAAAGATGCTGCGTCTAAGGGCAATGATTGTGGGGATGGAGGCTATGAGGAAGATGGAAAGAGTGGCACCTGCAAGGAATGCACCAAGGCTGAGTAAGACGGTGTGAGGTGCAGTGTGCCATGCTGCAACTAATGCTGCCCATGCTCCTGTGGAAACAGCGGCTGATGTAGCTGCTGCTGCTGCTGCATTGGTGACAGTCAGGTTTTGTTGCTTCGTTTGTTCTATTGTTGGAGGAAATGATTGATTTCTGAAGTGGGTCTGTGTCGACAGCGGGGAGGGTTGGAGGACGGGGATGTATTTCTGCGCTGTAAGAGAGCTTCTTGTGGAGGAACGGTGCAAACTGCCTTGAAACTGTCTATATGAGCACAGATTCATTGCTTGATTTAGTTTTTATTGGAAATACGGGTTTCAAAATCACAGCTTAAGTAGAAATCTGCAGAGTCGATCTCCGGCAAGTTCGTGGATAGATGTCGGTTGGATCGGAGATAAACTTTCGAATGTCGTCTCAACAAGCAGAATAAAACGCTTTCAATACCTCTAATTTAGAATCTCGGACAATTTATAGAAATATTTGATGGGGTGTTGACAAAGCCTTCAAAAGGAATGGCAGGCTCAGAAACGGGCAATTTAATAGAAATCCTCATAATAGCTGCCATTAAGACACTTGTATAAATAGATGAAGACCATCCATGCCCTTAGTAGTGACGACTCCTTGAGTTAAGATTCAAAATCGCTTCCTACCTTGAAAATACAAACAGAATTGGCTTTGCACTAGCTTGATCACAGTATTTAGATAGTTATAGACTGTATTCATGGCACGAAACGTTGAAAAGGCACAGTCCATGCTCAATCGCTTCTTGGCATCCAAGCAAGGCGACGACCAAAAACCAAAGAGACGACCCTACTTGGCAACTGAATGCCACGACCTCAATGAAGCAGATAAATGGAGGCAAGACATCCTCAGAGAGATTGGCAGAAAGGTCATGGAAATTCAAAATGCTGGGCTAGGTGAACATAGGATACGTGACTTGAACGACGAGATTAATAAATTAATACGAGAAAAAGGGCACTGGGAACGACGCATTCTTCAACTTGGTGGCCCCGATTATGCTAAAACTGGTCCCAAAATAACTGACAGTGAAGGCAAATCTGTAGCAGCATCAGGTGGTGCAGGAAGAGGACCAGGATATAAATATTTCGGAGCAGCAAGGAACCTTCCTGGAGTGAAGGACTTGTTTGAAAAGGAAGGCCCTCGACAGATAAGAAGAACAAGAGCTCAGATGCATAGATCCATCAATCCTGACTATTATGGATTTAGAGATGAAGATGATGGGTTGTTGGTGGAGTTGGAGAGGGGAGCAGAGAAGGAAATGAGGGAGCAGACTGTTAAAGAGGCAGCTGAGATGATGGTGGTCGGGGGTGGTGATGACAATGACGAGGAGGAGGAGGAAGGAGTAGAAGATGCTGAAGAAGAAGGACGAAGATGGAAGAAGAAAAAAGGCAAAGAGGATGTTGAGAGAAAGGAGGAAGGTCCTAGTTTCAAGGCATATGTACCCTTGCCAGATCAGAAGGAGATTGAAAATATGGTGCTGGAACAAAAGAAAAAGGCTCTTATTGCAAAGTATGCGTCGGATGCCTTGCTGGCTGAACAAGCAGAGGCAAAGGCCATGCTGAATAAGAGGTGATAGCGTTATTACTCTTTATATGTAATAAAGGTAATGATGAGTGAAGCCATTGTTATCTTGAGTTTTGGAGTGTATATAACAGTGGCAGAAACAACAGTGCAATGGAAATAGTGTTGCGGTTTCCATTCTGACCGTTGTCAGACCTATAGATAGCGGCTTCCCGGGCCACTGATGCCTCTGATATTGGTTAATTGCAAATTGTTGACATGTGCCTAGCATGTTCGTGACAGAAACGTCAATATCTCTGTTGTTTTAGGCCCCAATAAGAATCTGATTTTACATCACTGTGTTTCTTCGAGATATACCAAGAGAGTTGTTAGAATTATAGTATCTAAGAGAATGATAGACTCTGGGTTGAAGCGTTCTTTAGATGATGATAGAGATGCAGGAGCTCTAGTAAAACGTGCAAAAACTGGTAATGGCGGTGGAGAGCTTGTTGTGGCTGGCAAAGATAGCAAAATCAAGCAGGTAAGGCTTTTCGATAGTATTGACATCTACACATTTCAAAGCATTATGTTTCCAATTATCCCAATCAACCCCACTAATCACACCCCAAATCGTCTCCCCGACGCTCAGGGCCCCAAAAGAACATCCGCACTCGCAGACCCTATTATGCTTCTCACAGGCCACCGAGATCAGGTATTTTGCTTAGAATTTAGCCCCGAAGGTGACATCATTGCTTCAGGATCCCACGACAAGTCCATCTTCTTGTGGAAAACCTACGGAGAGTGTGAAAACTTTGGCGTCTTGTCAGGTCACAAAAACGCTGTTTTAGACCTCCACTGGTTTCCAGACGGAGAACGACTGATATCTTGCTCTCCCGACAAGACAGTACGCGCGTGGGATGCCCTCACTGGAGAGCAGCTTAAGAAAATGTCAGAGCACACCGAAATCATCAATGCATGTGCAACCTTGAGAAGAGGTCCTCCTCTACTTGTCTCCTGCTCTGACGACAGATCATCTAAACTTTGGGATCTAAGAACCAAACGCTCCATTAGAACTATCAAAGAGAAGTACCAAATCACTTCTGTAGAGTTCTCAGAAGCTGGAGATCAGATATACACTGCAGGAATAGAAAATGTAGTCAAAGCCTGGGATTTGAGAAGAACAGATCAACCATCTCTTTCTCTCTCTGGTCATTCTGATACAATCACTGGAATGAAACTATCGCCAGAAGGAACACATCTATTGACGAATGCAATGGATAACACACTGAGAAGCTGGGATGTAAGGCCTTATGGTCCAGAGAATAGATGTGAGCACATGTTTGTGGGGCATACACATACAATTGAGAAGAATCTGTTACGATGTGATTGGTCTCCAGACGGGAAGAGGGTCATTGCTGGTAGCGGTGATTGCATGGTTAATATATGGGATGTCAGTAGTGGTCAATTGCAGTATAGGCTACCAGGTCATAATGGCTCCGTTAATGGTGTAGCGTTTCATCCAAAAGAGCCCATTGTGGCTTCTGCCAGTAGTGATAAACAAATATATATGGGAGAATTAGCGGAATAGAAACCAGAGGCGAGAGGTAGGGTAGCAGGGAATATGTCCTTGTAGAATCGGTATAAGTCTGTAAATAGATAGCATCTCTCTCATACCTGATATTTAGTTAACTGAATTTTTACATTGAATTAGAAAAGGTTGGCAATTCCAGTAGATCTTGACTCACAACTCTGGGATCCAATGTCTCTGCTAACAGTTCCAAAGGCCACTCTTCATCCTCTCCTGCAGCCACAACCTCCCTATTCTTCTCAATAATCAATGTTGCAGCCTCTCTAGCCAATTCTACCAATCCTGCATCTTGAGGAATTCTATACAATTTCAAGGAGGATACATCACCATTTCCATGCTGTTTGGTGCCCAGAATATCACCAGTTCCTCTCAGCCTAAAGTCTTCCTCTGCTACTTTGAATCCACTGGAATGGCGTTCCATCACTTGTAACCTAGGCAAATCAGTATTCTTATCTGTCAATAGGTAGCAGGTAGAGGGCCGGTTACCACGACCAACTCTGCCTCTCAGTTGATGGAGAGAAGCCAAACCAAAATGGTCCGCATGTTCAATCACCATGATTGATGCAGCTGAAACGTCCACACCCACCTCTACGACAGTAGTGCTCACAAGAACAGGTTTTTTCCCGCTAACAAATGCAGCAATTGCAGCTTCTTTCTCTTCACCATTCTGTCCTCCATGCAGCAAGCCACATTCATCCTCCGTCAAAATGCCATCCTGTACAAGCCTTTGTTGTTCAGCAACTGCTGCCTTGACACCTGCAAAGGCGTCTGAGGTACTATCCTCTATTAACGGGCAGACAATGTATACCTGCCCTCCACTAGCTATTTCTGCTCTCATGTGCTCGTACATTGCTTGACGTCCTCCTCCTTCTCCTTGATGACTATTGTTGTTATCACCATCGATGATCACCTTGGTTTGAATGGGCTGCCTTCCTGGTGGCAACTCATCAATAGTAAGCTGCTTCATCTCCCCAAACAACACTAATGCAACTGATCTAGGTATCGGCGTTGCTGTCATTGACACGACATGTGGAGCTGAAGATGTTTTTGCCAACAAAGCAGCTCTCTGTTCTACTCCAAACTTATGCTGCTCATCGATGACCACCAGACCCAGTGAGTTGAACTTGGTGTTTTCGGCTATGAGGGCGTGTGTGCCCACTGCAATATCAATAGAGCCATCTTCCAGGCCGTGTGCTATCTCTTTTCTTTCTTTGGCTGATTTACCTCCAGTCACTAATGCTATCTTGGGAATCCTCAATAAAGAAGAAGAAGATGAACCCTCTTCACCAGTCATTATGGCCTCCATGGAATCCAACAGCTTCTGCAGTCCTTTGAAATGTTGTTCAGCCAAGATAGCAGTCGGTGCCATGATGGCCCCCTGATACCCACTGCCTGCCGCAGCAATCAAAGCAAGGAAAGCAATAACAGTCTTACCACACCCAACATCTCCTTGTAAAAGAGACATCATCGGAGGCCAGCTGGACATGTCTTCTTGCATGGCTGCCAGCACTCTACGTTGTGCAGCTGTCATTTTGAAAGGCAAGGATTTCTTGGCAAGTTCTACCAGAGAATAATCTGCAATTCTTGCACCTACTGGTCTTGAATCACCATTTGCGTCTTTGCTATTGACTCTCATTAACCCTCTTTCAATTAAAAGCTTCAGCTGCAGTGCCAACAATTCCTGGAACGCCAATCTCTGCCTCCCTGATTCATAATGCTCCCCACTCGTAGGAAAATGCATTGCTTTGTAAGCTTCACTTAGGTCTAACAGTCCATAACGTCGTAATATCCACTCAGGAATGGGATCTTTCCACATTGTGGACCGCTCGATCATAAATTGCAGCCCCTTTTCAACCAAAGATTGAATCTTCTCTGGATTTAGGTTTCCTTTTGAGGAGTAGCAGGCAATAACATCATTACTACTGACGACTTCACGATCTCTTTGTTGCTGTTGAGTAAGAGCTTGAAGCAGAGCATCATCCACAACCTCAATGGACGTCCCATTTCTAGTGTGCAGCTCCCATTGATCTTGTTTTGGGAACTTTCCAAAAGTGTGAGGCTTCACTTGACCTGCTAGAAACAATAACTTATTGGAATAATCCATCTCCATCTGTTGCTTTTCTTTGTTCAACACATACATGTATCTAGTACCATGTAGAACTTTGCGCATAATAATGGAAGCACCTTGTCGTTGTGCAAATTCCTCTAAATCCTCTGCGTCGTTGTTGAACGCGTAAGGAATGCCAAATTGTTGCAAAGCTTGGGGAGACAAGACTTCAAAATCTGCTTGCAGACTCATCAAGCCCTTCCTCCCATATTGCTGTACTACAACTTTCTTCAGCTTGGCAAACAGCTTCACTGCTTGATAGTCTTCGACACCTAGCTGAGGCAATTTTCCAGGAGCACAGCTGACGTAGCCCTTTGGGTAGTAGCTCAACACGTCTTGAAGTGTGCGCCAGTCTTCTACTTCCATGACAGTCTGTTCCTTCTTGGTATATGCTTTTGAAATGCCTCTCAGTTCAGAAAAGGGTGTCGTGAAAAAGGTCTTGGGAATTCGAGTCTCCTTTAGTTGCTTCCAGTTTGGTTCAATTAATGGCATACCGTCAGCCTCTGCTTCTCTAGCTTCCGCATCCAGCATTGCCAGTGGATCATCTATAGCCCATGCTTGAATGGAGAAATCATCCAGGGCAAACCCATCTATTGAAGTGTCAACAACATTAGATTGCTGTTTGATCTGCAAGTCAAAGGATGGTGGCAAAGTGGGCTTCTTCGCTCCTCCTAGCGTTCTTTTCACTGGAGGTGGCGCTGATGACAGGGATGATTTTGGAGATAGCAACTCTCCTGCCCACTCTTGAGACAAAGAAAACGAGGGTCTCTTTTCTAATACCAATTCTTCATAGCTCAGGTTGTGCCAACCTTTTTCTTTCAACAAATTATTCAACACAGTGATGGTTGTCTCAATGTCCCCCATCGCTCTGTGCTGAACGGCAGCGTTCTCCCCGGTATAATAGTGATACAGCGCTTGAAGCTTGCAACTGTAACCACCAGGTGGGCCTGTCCCACCATGCACATGCCTGGCTAAATGCAGCGTGTCTAGCATTAGAGCATGTAGAATCATGGGTGCATTGGCTTCTCTTGCTCGTGATATCAACAGCTTCAGATCAAACCCTTGGATGTTGTGACCGATAAATAATGGCACGGCACCAAAACCAGCTGCCTCAAGCTCCTTGTCAATGAAACCAAGAAAATTGGTGTAAACTTCATAGAATTCTGGCAATTCACTGTCTCTTAGGAAGGCTGTTTTCAACCCAGTGACTTTTTCTGCTTGACGATTCATCTCGGTGCCATCTGGCAATCTTATCAGCGATTCAAACTCGTTCTCGGACACCAAGCTTTTGGCAGCTATTTCAACAATATGATTGTTGATGCCAGTACCTAGACCAGTAGCTTCCAAATCAATAACTATCGGAACAACCTTGGCCCAGTCAGTGGGAGGGGTGAACGGAGATGACAGCTGCTCATGTAGCGTTTGAGTTGCAAACCTCAGTGATTCTGTGGTCGTCATCTGTTGCTGTTGTTGAATGGAGAGTTGTTCTTCTGATTTTACTTCTATTGTCTCAATCTTGCTCTTTGCCTCATGATTAACTGCTGGAATTTCTATGCCTTCTTCTCTAAGCCTTTGATGTTTCTGTGAAAGCAATGCATTCTTTGCTAGCCGTAAATCATTCTCTACCTTTTCAACAATTGACTTTCTATCCTGCATGCTTTGCATTGGATACCGACTTGCAATTCTAGCCAGTTCTTGTGCTGCATTGTTTGAGCCTAGGAGTGCCCTGGTAATTATTGGGTCTTGTAGTCTGGAAATTAAAAACTCGTGAAAGTTGGCTGCTGCTCTTCCTTTAGCGTTAGGGTAGCCTTTGCTTCTTTCATACTCTATGCCTTTTAATACGTGGTTAAGAGAGGAAATGACATTGTCATAGTAGTTGTCTATGATAACAGTATCATTGGGGCCCTGCTGGGCAGCTCGTCCAACTGCTGTAGTGATGAAGAATGAACGTCGGCAGTGGTGGGACAGGAACAAGCGGGAGAGGCGGCACGTTGAGGGAAGAGACCTCATCGAACTTGAGTTTCTTGGCAGATAACTTCTCATATCTGGTACAGAAACATCATCTGTAACCCCTCAAATCAGGTAGATCGAGAGCTCAGTGCAAAAAACTCAAGTTGATCGAATTTCAAAAGTTTTTGAGATTTTATTTAAAACCCTTGTTTGTTCTGGTGCATTTTGGTCGCTATTGATTATTTTTTGGAATCCCAATTTTCAAAATGTAGCTCTTTTGACGATACAGCCTCTATAAAAGCAGCATTTCTAACGTCAAAAGGTTGCTCTCACCACAAATGCTTCCCCAACCTCCCGAACCCAACACTCACTCGCATCCACTGCCATCCCTTTACTTGACAACAATGTCATACTGAATACCTAATTACACAACAGACAAGAAACAGAACTCAATAATAAATCAATTCCCTGGCATAGGGAAGCTCCTAGCAAAGGCTTCTACCTCCTCCTTGAGCTGCTTAATATCTTGACGACCCCCAGCCACCTTGTCAACATGGCTACTGAAATCCTTGAGCTTGCCTGGAGCAGGAGTGTTGGCCTTCAGGTCTTGAGCAATCTTAATAGCACGGTCAATAAAGTCTGCAACACGGACAAAGTCAGCCTCTGTAAATCCTCTGGTTGTCAATGCTGGTGTACCAATACGGATCCCTCCTGGGATCACAGCACTCTGGTCACCGGGCACACTGTTCTTGTTTAAAGTAATGGCAACCAAGTCCAACACTGTCTGCACTCTGGCACCATCTACTCCATTTGGCTTCAAATCTACCAACATCAGATGGTTATCTGTGCCTCCAGATACAATGGTGTAGCCAAGCTCAGTCATGCGAGCGGCCAAGGCACGAGCATTGGCAATTACCTGTTTTTGATACTCTCTGAACTCTTCAGTATTAGCTGCCTTTAAAGCCACAGCAAGACCAGCAATGGTATGGTTGTGTGGGCCTCCTTGAAGACCAGGGAACACAGCTTGGTTGATGGCAGTTTCTAAATCTTTCTTGTAGAAAATCATACCTCCACGGGGTCCTCTCAACGACTTGTGAGTAGTGGTGGTGACCACGTCGGCATATTCAAATGGACTGGCAACCAGACCAGCAGCTACAAGTCCACTGATATGTGCCATATCTGCCATCAAATAAGCGCCAACACTGTCAGCAATAGCACGCATACGGGGGTAGTCAAAGTCTCTAGAATAAGCTGAAGCTCCAGCTATAATCAACCTAGGTCTGAAAAGGGTAGCAGTAGACTGGAGAGTGTCATAATCTACAGTACCAGTCTCCTCATTCAGTCTGTATGGCATTGACTCAAAGTAAACAGAGGTGGCTGATACACGGCGCTTGGGGGTCATGAAACCGTGTGTCAAATGTCCTCCATGAGGCAAGTCGAGGCCCATAATTCTGTCGTGTGGATTTAAGAGAGCAGTGTAGACCGCAAAGTTGGCGGGGGAGCCCGAGAGCGTTTGAACGTTGACTCCCCATTCGCTGGGATCAAGACGGAAGGCTTCCAAAGCACGTTTCTGGCAGAGTTTTTCACACTGGTCAATGTATTCGTTACCTCCATAGTAACGGGCACCTGGGAGTCCTTCCGAGTACTTGTTGGTCATACAGGAGCCGACGGCAGTCATGACGGCCTTGGAGGTGAAGTTTTCTGAAGCAATGAGTTCCAGTCCTGACACTTGTCTCTGCTTCTCTTTGGCAATGAGGCTGGAGATTTCTGGGTCAATCTCATCAAGAGGGCCATCATATTGGAACATCCTTTGGTTTCCTGCAGTTTAAGAATTAGAGAAGGAGGGGGAGGGAGAGAGAGAGAAAGAAGGGACGTCAGTCGGTTTTGCAGTTGGTCGGGGAAGAGGTGATGGCTGTACATTCCGTCCAAAACCGTGAGAGAATTTAAAAATACAACGATAGAACAGTGTGACTATCATACGTGGATGCCTAGAGGCCACCCTACTTACCAGTTGGTGGAGAGGCAAGGGTGGCATTGCATTTGTATGCTTGGCGTGAGTAAGCTGAAGTATGAGCAACCTTTGCGTGCTTGATTTGTTTTCCAGAGTTGGCAGATACACTGCTGAGCTGAATGCGTCCCTGCATGTTTCCCAATAGCATAGTGTTCGATGCAATTAAGCAATTTTTTCAATTTGAAACTCCCTTATTACTGTATTTAGAAAAAGATGTTTCTTATAGTGACCCACAAGTGTGCTGTGGTTCTTACTAAGGTTGGTATTTTTAAAATAGCGACATCTCCTCGGTCATCTGTGGGCTTAAATTGCCTGGCAATAACGACTGGTGACGGGGGCCCTGCTCCTCATGACGGCTCAGCTCTCTTGAAAGCTGAGCACAGTAACCACTCAAGGCTCTCTCATTACTTTCAAATCAATAAACATCCTAGCCTATCTATTACAAATTATGATTCTTGATACATATAAGGATCCGAATGACGCGCTATAGCAGTTGAAACCTCAAGAGGAGGCTCTCCAAGCAACGTCGGCACTGGCCTTGGTGGTTGCTCAGCATACCGTACCAACCTGGCATCTCTCACGTATACAAAGTTACCTTTGTGTCCAGGAACCTGTCCCCTCACATACAGTAAGTTTCTAACTGGGTCTACCTTGTACAACAGGCAATTCATGACTGTTCTACGTTCATTCCCCATTCTACCCGCCATTTTCTTCCCCTTGAACACCTTGCCAGGGTCTTGACATTGCCCAATTGAGCCTGCTGATCTATGTGCTTTGGAGTTACCATGTGATGCAGGTTGACCTTTAAATCCCCACTTCTTCATAACACCTTGAAAACCTTTCCCTATTGTTGTACCTGCAACGTCTACAAATTGGCCTGCTACAAAGTGAGAGGCCCTAAGTTCAGTGCCAACTGGCAACAATGCATCTGGAGTGACACGGAACTCTGCTAGATGGCGTTTAAGGGGCACGCCTGCTGCTTGGAAATGGCCTCTCAAAGATGAAGTTAATTGCTTGGGTCTCTTCGCTCCACAGCCTAGCTGTAACGAGGTATATCCCTCCTTTTCTGAGGTTTTCACTTGGACTACTTGGCACTCGTCAATCCACAAGACGGTGAGGGGCACTCTCACTCCCCACTCGTCGTAATCTTGCGTCATTCCTGCTTTGACTGCTATAATTCCAGTTCTAGTTGTATGTGTACCACATTCTGTTTGTTGGAGTGATGGAGGTTGGCGTTCTTCTTCTTCTATGAGTGCAGGTTGAGCTATGCCTCGACTCCACTGTTGGGAGAATGCTGACGGCCATTGGGCGATGGTGAGAGCTGCTGATGTGGTTTGGTAAGGAAGTGTGCAGGCTGCATCCATTAAGGGATATTTGGCAAATATACGTAAGCTCTGTAATCTAGACAACATGATTTGATACGTTGCTCAGTCAGGCACAATACAAAGGTGTAAACGATTTAAACCAAGATTTTTGGTGGGAAAAGAGTTTATAAATTGAAAGTGAGCTGTGTAACTTAGTAAACAACGTCCCAGCTTCCTATTAAAGTTGAGAAATGCGTCTTTGATGTCCTCAACCCTGACTAACGAGGGCGACTCGCCTGCCGCTCCTTCCCCGGGTCGAGACGCAGTTGCTCTTTCCAACCATTTTACTAACCCAATTCCCTTTAAATAGCTCTGATTTGAATCTGTGACGCACTAATAGATTGTAACCATAAAACACTGAGCTTTACTCCTCGAAATACATCTGTTAACTATCATCACAAAAGTAATCACTGTATTCCAAATCAACTTTGCAATTTTTGAGTGACTAGATGATTTGCAAGCATACAACATGGCTGAGATGAACAGCACACGATCTATGAGATCCATAAAGCGTCTAGTAAGCGCAACTAGCGGGCTCCTTGTCCCATCTCAAACACTTCCCGCCCGGTTTGCTGCTCGTCAACCGTGGCAGCTCGGCCAACACTTCAGCACACGTTCGCGCAACCTTTTCCCCTCTCAGGTTGCCTCTGTAGATGATGCTGCAACCGGCAATGACAATAATAATTCTCGTATCATAGAGACAGAACTCAGGACTGAAGCTGAAAAGTCCTACTTGGCATATGCCATGTCTGTGATTGTAGGAAGAGCCCTACCAGATGTCAGAGATGGTCTTAAACCCGTCCATCGTCGTATCTTATATGCCATGCATGAATTAGGAATGTCTCACAACAAGCCTTTTAGAAAGTGTGCACGTGTGGTTGGTGAAGTGCTGGGCAAGTATCACCCTCACGGAGACAGTGCTGTATACGACGCCCTGGTCAGGTTGGCTCAGGACTTTTCTATGCAGACACCTCTCATTGATGGCCATGGTAACTTTGGGTCCATTGATGATGATCCTGCTGCAGCTATGAGGTTAGTTTTAGTGATGCATAAATTTCTCCGTCAAACTCTTTTCTCCAGTTGTTTTTGATGTTTTCATCCTTCTTCCCCTTCTCTAACCGATACACAGGTACACTGAGTGCCGTCTCCAGGCAGTCTCTTCTGCCATGCTGTTGTCCGACTTGGAGGCTGACACGGTTGATTACATTCCAAATTTTGATGCATCTGAGGTAGGCATATTGCTTCATCTAGGTACACCTATTTGGTTTTCTCATTCATGGAACCATCACTGACTGCTCCTCCCTCTTTCTCTATTGGATTCAACTTTGCAGAGTGAGCCCCTTGTGTTTCCAGCTAGGTTGCCCAACCTACTCATCAATGGAACTACTGGTATTGCAGTAGGAATTGCTACCAAGATTCCTCCCCACAACATGGGTGAAGTAGCTGCAGGCTTGAAAGCTCTGATTAAGAACCCCAATATCTCTATCAAGGAATTGATGAAGCACATCCCTGCTCCTGACTTCCCTACAGGTAATTCAGTATTAGTCAGGTCTAACAAGACTTGAACACTGTCTTCCTTTTCTTGATCCTTAATCTAACTTGCTTTCCCATTGATCTTCATTTACAGGTGCTGAGATCATCTATTCTGATGGTATTCAAGCTGCTTATGAAGAGGGGCGTGGCAGCATTGTGGTCCGTGGCAAGATGCACATCGAAGAAGGCGATGGCACCAAAAAGTCTACAGGAAAGACATTAATTGTTATCACTGAGCTTCCTTACCAGACATACAAGGCAGGTTCTTTCACTGCTATTGCAGTCCTCAGTACCCTTGCTAAGTATAAAATCTCACCACCAATCCCCATCTTATATTCTTGGAATCACAGGCGGCACTCGTCGAGCAGATCGCTGAGCTTGTCGAGAACAGTGTCATAACTGGCATTTCCGACATCCGAGATGAGTCCGATAGAAGTGGAATGCGCGTTGTATTGGAGGTAAAGCGTGGATCCCCTGCTAACCTTGTGACGAATCAACTTTTAAAGCATACCGCACTACAGAGCCGCTTTTCCTGCAACATGGTTGCGCTAGTCGATGGATTGCCGCAGACCTTGAATTTGAAGCAATTCCTGTCTCATTTCCTAAACTTCAGGTGTATTGTGGTCGAGCGTCGTGCTAAGTTCGAGCTTGAGAAGGCAAATAAGCGCCTTCACCTGGTAGATGGATACTTGACGGCCATGTCCAATGTTGACCAGGTTGTGAAAACAATCAGAGCAGCTGTAGATGCCGCAACCGCGAGTGAATCTCTGCAGACGCAGTTTGGGTTAAGTAAAGAGCAGGCGGAGGGCGTACTAGGGCTTACATTGCGCCGTTTGACATCCCTTGAATCAAACAAGCTGACGGAGGAGCAAACCACCCTCAAGGCCAGGTAAGGTCTGCGCATTTGCGTACATGTTAAGAACCTTAACAAACAGCGACAACTAACTCTCACTTTCCCATAAAATATACAGGATTGCGGACTTGGAGAGCCTCTTAAACAGCAGAGAGCGTGTTCTCACAGTTGTTGAGGAGGAAGCATCAGAAGTCGTTGCAAAATTTGGCACAAAAAGAAGAACAGCCATTGTTAAAGAAGGCGAATTCCGCGAATTGCGTCCAGAAGATGTTATTCCTAATTCTTCAAGCCTAGTAGTGTATAGCCGCAAAGGCTTCATAAAACGCATGGCAGTTGATACTTTCTCTGTCCAAGGAAGGGGAGGTCAAGGTACGTTTGCGCACTTCTATTAGCGCATTTAAAGACCATTTACTGACGGAATCCATTATTTATACAGGTAAAGCTGGCGCCCGTTTAAAAGGAGACGATATTGTGGAAGATGTCCTCTCGGTCAACAACCACGACCACCTGCTTTTCTTCTCTGAAGGTGGTAGCGCATATTCTTTGCGTGCATTCCAGGTGCCAGAAGCTGCGCGCACTTCCCTTGGTACAGCAATGCCGCAAATTTTACCTGTGACCAAGTCTAATCCAATTGCAGCTTTGCTTCCAGTTTCAAGCTTCGAGAATGAAGACCTACACTTGGTTATGCTAACAAACAATGGTCTTATCAAGAGAACACCGCTGAAGCAATTCGCTAAGATAAACACGAGGGGCATTCAAGCCATAAAAATAAAAGAGGAGGACAAGTTACAGTTTGTTGCGCTGTGCACGGAGTCGGACAGTATACTGTTGACCGCATCTAATGGTATGGCCTTGCATTTCTCTGCATCTAAACTGCGCCCACAAGGAAGAATGGCAGCTGGAGTGCGCAGTATGGCAGTACCACCTGAATCTGGCCTAGTGAGCTTGACTGTCTTAGAGAGCGGACTTGCGCAAGAAGAGGACTCCGATGCTGTCGATGACGAGGATGGTCTTTCTGATGGACCACCAAGTACAACAACAGGTCCATGGTTCCTCACTGTTACATCATCCGGGTTTGGGAAACTTACGCCAGTAGGTGACTTCAAGATCCGACAATCGCGCATAGGACGTGGGTTGAAGGCGATTCGCTTGACTGGGACTGACAGGGTTGTTGCTACAGCTGTAGTCGTTGATAAGGATGACAGCCTTCTAATTTCTACAAAGAATGGTGCAATAGTCAGACTTTGTCTGCAAAATATTAGTGTTTACTCCCGCACCGCCAAGGGGACAAGAGTGGTGAAGCTGAAAGGCGATGATGAAGTCGTTGCTGCGACTGTCTCTCCAGCAGGCGGAGAACTTGTGTAATGGCGCTTTAGGTCGGCGCATATTGCTGTTCTTCAGCTGTCCTTCCGCTGTTGGAAGATTTGTGCAAATCCGTCTCTCTATCTGAAGCTACTGGCATGGCAGATGTTGGTCATTTCAAATCATCGCCCATAGTTTCCTCACTTTCTTCAGAAACCGAAGTTTCAGACAGTATGAGGCTTTAAACACTTACAATTATGCTTATACTTTCAACCAATTACAATAGGTGTAAACATTACAAGGAAAATATAGTGTTCTTTTTAAGCGCACCGTATCGTGTATGGCGCCTGCCAGGTGGCCACCAAACGCCCCGACCTCCGACCCAGAGTGACCGGGGCCTTTCAATCCTTGGACCTGACTAATATTGGCTGATAGGTGCTCCATCAGATATATGTATTATGTGAGATGTTATTAAAGGGTGAAATATGCTCAGAATGTATGCTTCTAGGCAAGCTTTTCATAATTCCGAACACCTCTGCCGACCCTCTTTGGAGGTATTCACACTAAATTATTATCACCTTCCAGGCTATTTTGTAGGCAATGGGCTGCTCTTCAATATATATAGGTCCTAAAAGAGGGTTAGAAATAGACAACTAAATCAGGCCTGGAAAGCATAGACTTCAACAGAGGTCGGGCAAGTCAAAGGTGGCGAGCCGATGATGATGGTACTCATAACTATGCCTATAGTCATCATTAATGCCAAAAGTAATGCAAACATACTTCAGTATGTCATCAAAAATTTTGTAAATGGCGTTATGTGGCCTGGAATAATGTGTGCATATGAGTTACACTACGCTTGACAAACGACGAGCACCGAAAACGACAGAGTGGCCCGACCTAATTTCTCATATTGGGAGCTATTTTGAGCTTTATATGGTCAGGAAAGTGCTGCAATAGTATCATATTATATTCACTATGTAGCTTAATTGAGAAAATTTGCTAGTCTTCTTGTTTTAATGTAGGTAACACTGGAGGCTGCCCTGAAAGGGGCCAACTGACGATGTGGGAGGATGACGGGCATGCTCTCCCTCAACTGAAATATTTCAGCCTGGCTGTCATGCAGCGAACAATCATTTTGTTCGTATATTGACGACGCTGATCGTTCATTCACTTGATACACAATGTCAAGAGCGAGGAGTAGAAAGACTGGTCCCTTGCAGGCTATTGCGGAAAATGGCGCAATTACAGACGGAGGAAACCAACTGGCTTCGGATATCATGCGTATGATGGAAGAGTTGGAGTCCAATGGTATGTATCTACTTCATCAATAGGTGGAACCTATTCCTAACTGCTTCGTAATCGCAAACAAAGGATGAACCTAATTAATGCCTAACGTTTCTCTCCCCTTCCATCTGCAGTGGAAACACGGTTGTCTATGATACACTCAGCTGCAGAAGACGCCATTCTAGCTTTAAAAAACGAGTCCAAGCGGTTATTAGTCACACTTCCCAAAAAGGTAGGTGGAGGCATCGTCCATCGTCACTGAGACGGAGAACTAGCAGGTAGCAACTCCTTTCATCCCTCCCCTATCCTACTTCTCACTCCTCCCTCTATACATCTTCCATATCCACAGATGCGTACCATGCCATTAAAGAAATTTCAAGAAGAATACCCTAGTGATTTTCAGTCGGGTGCATTAGAAGAGATTCGAGAACGGTATGCAGCAATGGCAGAAGCAGCAAAACAAGTACCCCTAACAACCAGAAGAAAGAGAGGTGCAGAACCTCCCACAGTTATGCGTACTGTCAGAGCTAAGAGATCACAAGGTCTGTTACAAATGAAGCAGCCAAGAGTGTTCGCAAGACAGGCTGGTCCATCATCATCCCTCGCTCCTGTGCCAGAAGCAGAGAACGTTGTTGCTCATAATGAGGAAGAAGAAGAGGAAGAACACGATGCAGTCGCCCCTCTCAACGGAAATCTCCCCGCTCCTCCTGTATCTAGACAAACTTTCAATGGCCTTCCTTTACAAACTCCAATGCCATTTCCCGGAGCAGCTGTACCCGTACCAGTCACCATGCTGGCTCAGAAGAGAGCAGGAGCTCGTACCAAGGCGGTTGCTGCTCCAGATGCAGCCATCATTACAACAGCAGATGGCAAGCAATGGGCTTTGGGTAAAGAAGGGATTGCTTCAATTCCCGACTCACACAAAGCTGAAGTAGAAGAATTATTATCGGCTCAGTTTTCCTTTTTAGCTGCAGCATTAGGAAAGACTGTGTTTGAAGGACGAGGCAGGAAACGTCGGTGAAGTAGTAGTAGTAAAAGGTTGGTGGTATGTGGAGGTATGGATAGAAAGGATAGATAGATAATATAATATAATAAAGATATAGTATTGTTGTAATGAACATTGCAGAGTATATAGAGAGAGAGTGATATGTTGGCTGCAGTTACAGTCTTTCACAAGAGAGTGGGTGGGCAGAGGGCTGTTGTCGGGAGAAGAAGAAGAAGTCCAGATGGGACGTCGCAGATACAACACAGAGTCGACCTCCTAGTGTATGGTTTAGTATGTCGTTAGCTGGGGATAATCCTTGACAGCGATGGATCTGCTAGACTTGACGAACCCTTTATTAGAGATCATCTTTGAGAAACTTCCTCCAAGGGATGTAATCCGACTTGGAATTTGTTGCAGGCGATTAGAAGAGCTATGTGTCTCGAATGTAGGTCATTGCCTGATACCACCAGTTTTACGATGCTCTTCATCGCATAGATGACCCCATTTACGTCTTGAAATGTCTCTACTTTGCAGGAAAAGCTATGGACGTCCATTCTCGACCAAGCTTGCGCCACCGTCCCCAACCCTTTCTGCGATGCAGAGTTGGCCCGATGGAGTAGCAACCCACAACAGAGCACTCAGACCTTCCTACAGCAACTCAACTTAAATGCAAGAGGTGCCTATCAGGTAAACCATAGACTGAAATTAATATATATGTATGGTTGTCGTATTTCTTGTTCTCCAATCTCCCTCCTCCCACCTGATAGCCCAACTAAGCTCCCCCCATTCTTCCCCCATGCAGTTCCTTGAAGCCTTTGATCTGGCATTACCACTAGGTTACTGGGTCTTAGATGAAGCTTCATGTTCAGATAATGTGCCTATGAATCAGGATGTGAAGCATGGCTCTATGATATCGATGAGGCAAATACACGGAGGTCTCTCTCTGGTAAGTAGGGCATCGTCGTTGCCAACTTAGTGTTGCTCTCCTCGACTTGTATATCACTCTCTTTATAACACAAACTTACTTACCCCTCCTCCCCATAATTTTCCTTCCCTCCCCCCCTCCCATATTTCCTCTAATACACAGTATCGTTCAAAGAAATTCAGAGGATACTTGTGGCAAGACTCGTGGCAACAATTCCAGGTGATCTGCCCCCTGATATCCCGGTTCCAAGGAAGGCAAGGAGGAGTACAAGCCAAGCAGCTCTTCAACCCATACCGCCCAGCTATCCCTGAAGTACTATACAACAATGAGATTGCAAATGTCATACATGTACATGGAGACAATGTGTCCTTCACTCTAGGCAAAGGCAAAGCGCATACCTCTGATTTGTCAAAACTGTGCGATGCAGGCGTCATCACAATAGCGCCAACAAACAACAACAACAACTCCTACAGGAACCAGTCTACTTCGTTCCCTCCCATTTATGTATCAGTCAAGTACCCACAACGACTCATCAGAGATAAGCTAACTTACACAAGACCTAAAAAGTACTTACCACCACGACCACCGCCAGAGGCCATTCAAGCAGACCAGGGTCTTGGAATACTCCAACGTCTGTCAGACACCAATCCCATTGTGACTGCTACCTATGGAACCCATGGTGACGAACATATATTGCTCGGATGTGCTCCTCCAAGTCATCCATTACCAGATAGGTGCCCGTTCATACCGTCTTTCCGTCTGGAAGGGTACAAATTAGTGGGAGATGAAAATGTTCCCAACCACAAACATACATTTGTGATTGATGTCAGCACCATGAGACTGGGCAGGTATGGCAGTAGCAGTGGCCATGATAATAGAGGAACAGGAAGAGCAGCTGGGGAGAACATAACAGAGGTGGTGACGTTCTTCCAAGAGTACAATCACGGCATTGGGGAGTTTAGAAGTGCACCAACGATGGTTGACGTGACAGAACGTCCTGTGGTGGCCAGGTTTGACGGCTTTGGTCAAATTAATAGTCGACCAGGCCGCTGGAATCCAAAGTGGCTCAGTGTCTGTCTATTGTTGTATGAGGAGGGGTATACAATTCCGCTGGAAACACAATTTAGAGGGCAGTTGGAAAGAGTACCTGTGCTCTTTTCAATCTTGTGGCTTGATCTGATGATGAGTCATATGTTAGACTATCGGCCAATGATGGTGGACAATTCTGTCGGAGATGGGCTGGATCAGACAATGGTTGAGTGAGGTGGATCGGACTAGATTAGATTTAGTTGTAATGTTGATTATCTTTGTTACAAAAGCATCCAGTCACACAGATTTACTAGGGTAAAAGAAGGAAACAAATAGTTACATTGGTTTTGGTGTGAGAATCTCTCATCAAATATCCCCCAAGACACATTTCTTCTTGCCTATGGGTGTGTCATCAAAATAAAAGGGAAAAATCTGATCTGCTACTTTCTAACCACACCTATCCTATAAGAACAAAAGAAAAAGGAGCAACCAAACATACAAAATGACTTCTACTTCTTCTTCTCAGTATCTATGAAAAGCACATGGCATTATGTTCTAGGATAAACACAAAGGCATTCTCCTTCTTAAAGTTTGGGTTGGGTGGGGGAAACCCAGAAAGTCAGTCTAATATCAAATTGAGATTGGAATTGTTCCAAAAAACAAACACTAGTTAAGTCAAGTTCAGATATACAGACATCACTTCATAAAAAGGAAGAGAGTCTGCACCCATATAAAAAGTCAGTCAAAGGGAGAGAAAAAAGAGAATAAAACAAGTGAGTAGGGAGAAACTTCATGCAAGGGGAAAAGGGAAAATGCCAAAACTGACTTGAAGTAGAAATCCTATTCAAGTATAATGTACACATAGTGGGGACATATGATACCTCCCTATGAGAAAATCAAATTAAATATATAGTACACGCATGATGAGAAACATGCATCTCCCCCTACTACTCCCGCCCCCTCCAACGATCCTCATCTTGCTTTAGTAGACAGCTGTAATTGTAGGGTTCAGGGGTTTCCTTGGTTTCACCCTCAGACTATTTTTAAGTGCTACTTTGAGTTGGCCATAGACATCGCCACCCATGACTCGTACTTCTCTTTCCGTATTCACTCTGATGACATTGGAGCGACTAGAGTCACCTAGCAAGGATGGTCGGTTGGCGGGGCGAGGTCTCACGTTGTCATTGTCATTGCTATCAGGGCCAACTACCGCAGCGGCGGCGGCGGCAGCGCTATTTTCTTGTTGTAGATTTATAATAGGACCAACAGAGTCGTCAGTGATGTAGGAGTCTTCTTCTGAGTCGACTTGGTCGCTATACCAGGTGGTAGAGTCGAGGACGCTGCAAGGAGGATGAGAAGGGTGGATCAGCAGTTGGGTCAATTTGTAGGGATACAGTGGGACAATTTTGATATAATCTGTCATAGATACTTACCGACGTGTTCCAGTGCGTCTTGGTTTGCTGATTTGAGCTCCTACTGTTGTTTGTCTACTTTTTGGTTTGGTGGCCTTGGGTGATTTATTGCTGACTGTTGATCGCTGAACGATGGGGACGTATCCGTCGAGATTCTTTTTAACTAGATATCTGAAAGCATTATCGAAAGGATGCATAAGGGTTGGAGGTTAATTTGATATTATTTGGAACGTCTCAACTGTCTGTTAATTTGGTTGACAACAACACTCGTCGTGATGAGACTTACCTGCTACCACAAGCATTGCATAAACATGGCTTTAGAGCTGGTCCTCTACGCCAACAGCAGCTCTGAGTGCGGCCACAGTGGTCGCAAGGGCCACCTGTTTGGAATTGGAAGGATTGCGATGGTTAAGAAATGTCATAAATATCTGATAAATTGTCTATATTTCATCTCTCACGGTAACTATAAACTCTATAGACCAACATCTACTACTCACCTACACCGCTACTCGGCATTTGGTGATGGCCCGGGAATGTGTTTGCTGTTATTTCAGTATATTATCTGATGAAGCCTTCTGATTGTCCACTATAGGGTCATCAAGAAGGTTCACATTCGAGATTGTTTTAAGGTTGTCAATGATTGAAATCGGTGAAGTGTACTTTCACATTTTGATAATCCCACCCTACTCCATCTGTTTCGGTTTGCCGGTCAAGCAAGCAAGATTCTGCCCCCCCCATTGGTGGGCTTCCATATCTCTCTCTTGTTCATCCTACACCCCCATCATTCATATATTATGCTACTTTACAATCTCAAATATATACATACACTACTCTATTCTACTTTATGTCGTCTTTAAGTAGTCTTTCGTACCTTGACCACCTTGGGCAACTGTAGCTTTGTCATCTTCTTGGCTGCTCTTTGTGATGGTGATGATGATGAAGACCCTCCAAATATATCTCCATTGATTATTTCTTTCCGCCTCTTCTTCCAATTATCCTTGAATGTAGAACCTCCACCAAACTCAACTGCAGATGCCCTTAACTTATCCATATTGGTCTCAGGAAGCAATCGTACATTATCCGGGAGCCCTAGTTGCTGTCTCCTGGCATCTGCATCCTTTTCCTCTCTTCTTTTCACTCTCATCTGGGCTCTCAGTGCTCTATTCATCGAGAAATCCTCCTTATGATTGGCTTCGCTATCTTTGCGGAGAGCTACTAGCAGAGAGTGGGTTTCTAATGCTCGACGACGGTCATCTGTTGCTGCTTCCAACTCTGCCAGTGGATCATTGCCTGCATTATCTCTCATCTCCTTCTTGTTCTCACCACTGACTACAGCTTGTTTCTCTTCTTTCGTGCTAGCCTCTGTTTTCCTCTTTCCACCAGTCACCACTATATACTCTGCATTCCTGGGATCAGTATGAATCTCAAGCCTCTGTCTACAACAAAGAGACTTCATGGTGAAGGACCATACTTTAGTTGAATGGTAGGTGCCAATCTGCTTTTTTTCAGCGTTGAACCGTACACCCCTGCCAATGAGGTTGCGGCATCCTTCACACCAGACATGGAATGGCATTTCAAAGCGGACGATGAGAATGCCTTGGTCTAATTTATTGGCTCGTTTTCCCAGTGCACCGTGAGAGGCTTGTTGCTGCAAAATTGTGTCAAAAAGAGAGATAAGAGATGGTTAGGGTTGTGTTTGATTGATGGATGGGATACATGTAGGGGTTTAACTAGTGTGAGGGGTATCTACTTACCTTGTTTAAGCTTCCCTTCTTGGGATCAAAGTCTGGTGGGTAATAGAAATTATCTGCCCTTGCAGCAGCGAGGGACGACATGGCTTGCCGGGCGGTGTAGATGACCGACAACTGCCACGAGAAGTCCAGCAAGTAAAAGTAATAGTGTAAACACTTGTTTGATGCCTTGTTCCTATAAGCAATAGCCAGTTGTCATTTGACAGTGGTTTGAGAATGGTGAACCCACTATTTAGAATCGTTCATTACCTAAACGTCTCCTCTATGTAGTGAAAGAGATCCCAACAGAACAGAGGAAGTGATAAATATTCATTTGATATAGCTATGCAAAGGTTGTAGAACTCTAGTTTCAACCATCCCCATCCAACAACGTTCGCATCGGCAGGCTTGAGCCCATGCCAACAGCTGAGATTACACACGTGTTGGAGGTGGGTCATGACACTACCTGGAAATGTCTCAGTTGATTGTTGATTAATAATGCTGAAAACGTCTCTGATGAAACCTATCTGCTCATTGCATAGAGACATGGCCACTATCTATCCAGGGTTCTAGGTACATATCTCCACCTCCATGAACGACAGCTGGCACAGTTCCACCTTAACATAAGGGACTCTACAACCGTGTTGATGTTGCATTTGCTCCAAAACAAACCAAATATACAACATTTTGTGCTCTCGATACAGCCACTGGTTACCTGAAACACTCGTCAAAGGCAGTAAACCACTAATAAGATGACCGATTTGCAATCTGCCACTTTGAAAGATGCTCAAGGCAATGAAATCAAGGCTTCAACCCTCTGGGAGCAAGATCCTGTCCTTGTAGTTTGCCTTCGCCGTCCAGGATGCCGTAAGTCGTTAGTTACTTGCCATATTTTCTCCCCTTTTCCTTCCCAATCACTCACCCTCATTCCACCGCCTCTTCTCCTCACAGTTTTGTGCAGAGAGGAAGCCATCCACCTTTGGGAAGAACGTGAAAAGTTTCAAAAACTTGGCATCCGCATGGTATGCATCCTGCATGAGTGGAGAGACATCGAAGTCAAAGCTTTTGCCCCTGAATATTGGGGAGGCGACTTATATTACGACGAAGCCAAAATATTCTACAAGACAGTCCATGGGGGATCAGTGAAGAAGGGAAGTCTCCTTGCCCTTGTGAATCCCTTTGGAAGAGCTTTTAAGAATGCAAAAAGAGCCAAGGCAAGTGGAAAAGTGAAAGATAGCAACTTTGTAGGAGATGGATTGACTCTGGGAGGCGTGTTGGTGCTTAAAAAAGGGGGGGAGATCGAGTACTCGTTTGCAGAGGAGACATTTGGAGATCATGCTGACTTTGATACTCTCCTTGCAGCCTGTGAGAAAGCTGCTAAATAAATTGATAATAGTAGCTTCTGTAATAAGAACTCATCACCCTAACTCTTATTAGAAGTATGTTTTACAGAAAAAGCAGATAAAGATGAACTTTAACGGTAAGACTTTTGGAAGCGGGAGCGAGCACCCTTACCACCAAACTTCTTAGGCTCACATCTACGTGGATCAGCAACAACCAATGTTCTATCATAAGTGATCAAGATGTCCTTAATTTCATTCTTGCTCTGCTCATCGACATATTTCTGATAGAAAGCTATGAGGGCCTTGGCGATGGCCTGACGGAGAGCGTAGGCCTGTGATACACGGCCACCACCTCTCACACGCAGGCGGATATCCACATTAGAGAATCTCTGCTTGCCCAGCAACAAGATGGGCTCCATAACTTTCCATCTTAAAGTTTCTGGCTGCACCAAGTCGAGTGGGGCACCGTTGAGGCGAATTTCGCCTTTGCCGCGCTTGCAGTAAGCGACTGCTACTGAGTTTTTCTGCAAGGTTGGAACAGAGGAAAGGGACGTATGGTGAGTACAAGGGTCCGCGGTGCATATAACGCTCTAATCGTGGCTTCTACGCGGGAAGAACAAAGCCCATCATCAAAATAACAAGGTGATGGTGCTATGAATTTCTAATGTATGGTGTGCTTCTCACCTTGCGTCCAAATGTTTGCACTGACTGTAAATATACAACATGTGGAGGATATGAAGGGGGGATTTTGTTAGTATGATATATAAAGGAAGCATTCACAGAAGCATTCACACTGGTGATTGGTTGGCAGCTATTAATCAAAGCATGCATCGTGCCTACACTACTCACCTCTACCATTTTGTCGAGGTGCTCTCCTATGTTCCGAACGAAGAGGGAGACAGTGGCTGTAGGCTGCGAATTAAGAGCTTTTTGCCAGCCTCTTCCCCCGGCGGCTTTCTTTTCCCAGAGAGAGAAGAGAGAGAGGAGCTTGGGGAGCCCTGTTCATAGACGCTGAGATCACAAAACGGCCAAATCCATCCTCTGTATACCACCAAATTCAAATTCCGACCACCGTGGAACATAAATTCAAAGGTTTGGCTTCCTTGCTCACCATCCACTTCCAGGCTTGAAAATCATCGATCAAGCTTGTAAACCTAGTTAAAGTTGAATCGTAGCTTTCAAAAGGTTGGCACTACTCTTTAAACACTCATCCATTGCATTCTGTAATAGATAGAAGATGGCAGACGAGCAGCAAACTTCCATGTTGCCGACGTCGGCAGTCCTCACATCCATCTCCAAGCACATGGCAATCAAGTGTGCCAAAATTAATAAAGCTTTCATGGAATGCAAGAATAAAGACTCTAACCCTGAAAAGTGCTTGAAAGAAGGAGAGGCAGTCACCTCCTGTGTTGTAGAACTGTGAGTTGTTTCTTATTAGCATTTCTCCCAACCCTGCCTTTCTCGACCCTCACGTTTTCATTTCTTCTTTTTCTAGTCTTGTCCCTTGGTGTCATCTGACCCCCTCTCTCCCTTCCTTTTCTCCTACACCCACAGATTGAAAGATATTAATGCAAAGTGCCCTAGTCAATTAAAAGCTTATTGTGAATGCATGGATTACTATTCTAATAACTTTTCAAAGTGCAGAAAGGAACAGAAAGCATTTGAAGAAGCTTGCCCTGTATAGTAACAGTAATATTAGGTGTAACATTTCGAATGTAGCTAGCTATTACAGATTCACTATTCGTTTATTATTCATTTCCTTCATCATCAGCTTGATCTCCCCACCTCACACCATATTTTGCCGCCAAATAATGAGCTCCTACTGGACCCCTTGACCCATAAGGATACAGTTCTGGCTGCACTCCTCTCTGCTCTATTTCCTTCAACACAGGAGTAAATTTCTCCCAAGCTACCTCTAGCTCATCATTGCGAATAAACAATCTACGATCTCCATTTATGGCATCCAAAATCAGACGTTCATATGCATCAGGCAAGCTTTCTGACGTATACCTGGTCTTATAAGACAAATCCAGCCTGGTAGTATCTACCCTTAGACCCAATCCTGGAACTTTGTTATTAATCTTCAAATAAATAGCTTCGTTTGGCTGAATACGGATGACGAGCTCATTGGTGGCCTTGTCAAGATCAACGCCCAGCTTGTTTCGGTAGAGATTACCAGGGACATGTCTGAATTGCACTCGAATCTCCGCACATCTCGATGCCAGTGCTTTGCCTGCCTTTAGTAAGAATGGCACCCCATCCCATCTTGCATTTTGGATGAACACTGCGCATGCAGCAAAGGTGGGGCAGAGAGAGTTTGGTGGGACGGTGGAGTCGTCAAGGTAGCCTGGGAGCGTTGAGCCTTTAGTGGTACGAGACCGGTACTGACCCAATACGACATCATCCAGCGTTACCACCTTCATGTTCTTCAACACCTTGACCTTTTCATCTCTTATATCCTCAGCATCCAAGCTGGCTGGCTGCTCCATTGCAAATAGAGCTAAGATCTGCAGCAAATGGTTTTGAATAACATCTCTGATGATGCCATACTGATCAAAGTACCCGCCTCTTCCTTCAGTTCCAAAGTTCTCTGAAAATATAACCTGCACATTACGGATATATTGCCTGCTCCATAGTGGCTCAAATACCAAGTTGGCAAACCTTAAAACTGACAAGTTTTCAATCAACTCCTTTCCAAGGTAGTGATCAATACGGTAAATCTGATCTTCCCTCAAATGCTGATACAAATCATTCGTCAATTGCCTGAAAGATTCAGTGTCCCTTCCAAAAGGCTTTTCTACAATCATACGAGTCCATCCACATGATGAAGAAGCAGCTTTAGAGGCATTCTCTGCCACAGCAGTGAAGATATTAGGTGGAATAGATAGATAAAAGAGTCTATCAGCGCATGGCAGCGATTGCTCAATGTCCTTCATCCTGGCGTCAAGCTTGGTGAAGTCTTCCTCTGAATCGTACTGCCCAGCAGTGTAGAAGCATTTGGACAAGAATGTATCCATCTTGGCATCGCAGTCTTTTGCTGCTTCTGGCGTGTTGGGAATACGGCAACTAAGAGTGTAGGCAATGGTTTCTCTGAATTCCTCGTCACTCATTTTGCTTCTGGCATAGCCGTGAATGGAGAAGAGGGGGGGGAGCATGCCTTCGTAGTAGAGAGCAAATAGGGCTGGAAAGATCTTCTTCTTGGCTAGATCACCTGAAGCACCTACAATGCAGATTGTAAGGGCGGATTGACTCCAGTTCTCTTCCTGGAGGCCATATACGGTCATGTTTTGAAAGTTGGGGGAGCTGTTTTCTTCTTCTTCATCTTGGGAAATGGAGTTGGCAGGAGCTTTTCCTGAGCCTGGAAATAGATAATATTGGGCGAGAGAGATAGAGAGAGAAATATTAGAACCACAGACATTGATCAAGATAGGAGTAGGTGTAAAAGGTGGAAGGTGACAGGGACTTACCATTTGTGCTCCCAGTGACTCTCTGTTGCTGCACATCTTGGGTGGCGTTGGGTGTGAAGATTTGGCGGGGTGATTGTGGCCTTAGTTGGTTTCTATGCTTCCACAGATTGTGATGTTGTGCGAATAATTTATTACCCCGATTTGCACAAAGGGTGGTCGGTGCTATTTGGATTTTAGAGCGTTTCACAAATATAATGCCCTTTGCATCTTGTGCATAGATACCAGCAAAACCCTTCACAGTCATTGTTAGATAGCTGATGGTGTAGGAACTGACGGATTATTTGATTTATTCTGGTCAGATTAAGTCGAGCACTCAAGGGTCAAGAGAGACGGATGCTCGACAGAGACAACGGGGCCTTGTATCGAGACAACTTTAAAGGAGGAGGTTTAGCCAGTTGTATGTAAGGAGGGCGGCTACCCTTTTAAATATGTGAAATAACCCATAGATATCGGGAGAGTACACCCAACTTACAGAATAAGGTCATAAACAAAAAAGATGTTAAGCTCTCTACATTGGCACAGATATTGCTGGTGACATGCCAGAGTGCAAGCTCATAGGGCAATCCACAGAGCCAGTCTCACCCCACGGCCAATTAGCTGAGAGCTTAATATCCTGTAAAACAAGCAGGAGAGTTTAGTGTGAAGGTTGTTGTTGCTATCATCGAGAATGAGTTGACAACACTTATACACAATTATAAAGCTAATGGCCTAAACTAGCTGGAAAACTGTAATATTTGAATGAGTACGCACCCCACCCCCACCCACCAGGGCTCCCCCCCCCACCCCCCGCCCCCCCCCCCCCACCCCTCCCCCACCACCACCACCACCACCACCACCACCACCACCACCACCACCACCACCACCAC
>Ga0114919_10000366_pt1 | contig 34424 bp, 32 predicted proteins | sample BlataG_FD_88682 | JGI IMG/M metagenome (GOLD analysis project Ga0114919, IMG submission 88682) | Deep subsurface microbial communities from Black Sea to uncover new lineages of life (NeLLi) - Black_00105 metaG | ecosystem: Environmental > Aquatic > Marine > Oceanic > Sediment | place: Atlantic... | reverse complement strand
CCCGAAGGACAACTGTGGCCCGGTACTCCGGTGAGGGTGCTGCAGGATGCGGGCAGCTATTCACTGATTCGCACGGCCGATGGCATCGAGGCCTACATTGCAACCGCAGCCATCGGTCCGCCTGGTGTGAACTTCAAGTAACGCTTGGTTCCTGCATGTCTATTGCAACTCGGCGGATTCTACCGGCAAGAAACAGCAGGAGCGGAATCGCCGGAAGCAAAATCCAGATCAAAACGTCCCAGAAGCGGGCCTGTGGAGGCACGACCTGGAGCGGAAAGATGAATGTGTGTTCGGACCGGTCGCCCTCCACCTGATCCACATCGAGAGTGACCTGCCAACTGCCAGCAGAAAGTTCGAGCGCGGCCGCCTGGAACAGGCGATTGGTTGCCACCGCGCGGCTCATGCTCGCTTCGATTTCTTCGATCGTGGTATCGTCTGTGTTGGTAAGCCTGAGAAGGGCCGTATATGTCTCGATCACCTCGAGCGATGTCGTGTCCTGCACGAGCAGACTCAGGTCCACACTACCGGCCCTTGGAGGAACCGGTTCCACAAACACCGTCACCCTCAGCGGACCCGACTCGCCGCTAAAAACGACCGCGCCTCCATCGCCTCGAGCGACCGCAGAGAGGCAGCAGAGGCTCGCGCCGAAAAACAACAGTGACCATAGGCGCAACAGCATATCTCTAGCCTCCCAGGACCAGCGTGCCCCGCATCTGCATCGGTTGCATCAGGATCCACACGGTTGCAGCAAACAGACCGATCAGCAGCACCGCCCAAGGCATCCAGGCCCGCAGCGTGGCGGCCGAAGAGTGGCTCTGCCCTTCAGCGATCCGGTAGGCCACAAACAACGACAGACAAAGCCCGCCGTCGAGCAGTAAAATTTCGACCGGCAAAATCCAACCGGCCACCTCACCGCAGCACGCGCAGGCCGCTGCCGCTTCGCTGAGCGAGGCAAACTGCCAGTCGGCAAGCATCCGGTTGCCAGCCGCAAAGATTGTTCCGGCGCTGGTCAAGAGATGAAACGCGTAGTGCGCGCACCACAAGGCAAAAGAAAGGGGGACTAATGCCGGCAGGTAGCGGCGAGCCAGGGCCGCGACGGATTCTTTTTGCGGCGCCATCGTGTTCGAAAGGGCAGCAACGGCCAGCAGTCCCAGGGCCGGGAGCACCAGCGCGGTGAGCACGATGCCCAGGCCCACAAACAGCGGACGGTTGAAAAAGGTCAAGCTTTGCAGCAGCGCTTGTTCAAGGGCCACTACCGGGGCGATCATCCAGGCGGCGTTCACAAACGCCGCACTGCAGAAAACCAAAAGGAGTGCGGCCAGATCGTTGCGCTGGACCAGTCGTGTTCCGCTCGCAGTGGGCGTAAGTTGCGAGGCCGGCAGAAAGGCAAGCAGACCCACGTTGTCTTTCGGGCAGGCCCGCACGCAGTCGAGGCAAAACGTGCAATCGAGATTACTCGTCTTCTGCGGGACAAAAAGTTCTGTCTGACACCCCGGGCCCTGCGGCCCCCCACGGATACAATCGTGCGTTGTGCAAGTTGTACAGAGCTGCGCATCGCGCGGGGCAATCTGCAATGGTGAGATAAGCGAAGCGGCAAACTGAAACTGACCGATCGGACAAACGTATTTACAAAACGAAGCGCCTCGAAAGAATCCGTCGATGGCAAACGATGCGGCAAAGTAGGTGACCACAATCCACGCAGTCCACCAGGGACTATCCCAGAGTGCGAGTGCCTCATAGGCCCAGAAAAAAAACACGAGCAAACCTGCGGCCAGCCACTTGCTCCGCAGAAAAGCCGGCCAGGGATGGTTTCCTCCGAGTAGACGCTTGGCCAAATTGCGAGGTAGGGTGAAAGGACACGCCAGACAAAAAAAGTTACCGGCGACCAAGAGCCCAATCACCAACACGCCCCGCCAGTGGATCCAGGGAAGCACACCCGCCAGATTGATCGGTGAAATCTGCGGGCCCCAAAGGCCATCCAATACGATCAGTCCTGCAGCGCCCAGTAAAAAGACTTGCAGTGTGCGGCGCGTTGCCGCCTGACGGAGGAGGTTGCCAATTCCGGGCACAGAGAGCAGATCCCAGCGGGCATTTTTTGCCAGAGGTCGTGTACCGAAAGTTTCACTTTGGCGAATCACTTCCAGCGAAGGCCCAGTGCGCAGGGTGCCCTTCGCGCCCGCACCGATCAGCGCTACCTGCGGAGCGTTCCAGATTTCAACAGCCACCAGCGAAAGAGCAACCAAGTAGATGAGCGAACCGCAGGCCCACATCAGCGCGCCGGCCACCGCCTGATCGTCGAGGGGCACGGTGTTCCAGATTCGCGGAACCGCAAGATAATGCGAATACAGGACCCGGTCGGAAAAAGTAAGCAGGGCCGAAAGGGCCGTGCCCTGCAGTCCGGCCAGCAATAAAAAGGGCAGCACGATCCAGCGGGTCTCGCGGCGGGTGTGCGGATAGGGTGCAATCACGACGTGCCAGAAGCAGAGAGCGGCAAGAAAAAAGGTCGCATGTTCCGCCTCGTGCCAAAACGTCGAAGTCAGAGCCCGCGTGTAGAGGGCCGGCAGGTGCCAAATCCATGTGGCTGCAACAAACAGCAGCCAGGCAATCACAGGATGCGTTAACCCGCGGGTGAGCATGCGAACCCCCTCGTCCCGGAGCAGCGGTGCAACCACCGAACGCCGCAACACGCGAGGCAGGCCCACCAGCAGGGGAAGTTCGGGTTTGGCCAGCCAGAGCAGTGGCGGGGCGATGAACATCAATAAGAGGTGCTGCAGCATGTGGATCTGCAGCAACAGCGAACTGAAGGCTTCCAATGGCGACTGCAGCGCAATGTAGACGGCCCACAGCCCGCCGAGCATGGCGGCCAGCTGCCAGGGTCCAAACTGCCCCGCACCCCGTCGACGCAATCGCAGCCAGCCCCGCAAATAGATCAGGCTACTTAAGAAGATCAGCAGCGAAAGCCCGAAATCGAACCGCCACGAAATCCAGAAGGCTTGCCAATCGGACGACATTGCATTCCTCAAATCCGTATGCGGTCAGGCATCGACTGGCCGGTCGCACTACGATGAATCGTTGCCACCCATTTTTTTTGTAGCATTTGCACTGCCCGGTGTGGGCACCACGGCAGGAGGACGATTCTCCGGACGACAGGCGTGCAGAAAGTCGACCAGAGCGGTGATCTGCGCGCCGGTGAGTTGTTTTCCATACGCAGGCATGTTGCCACCCCCCTGAACCACCTGGCGCACGAGTGTCGGCCGGTCGAGTCGCGAACCCACATTTGTGAGATCCGGTCCACGGTGTCCGCCGATTCCGTCCAGCGCGTGACAGTTTCGACACGCCTTGAGTTGAAGCACGACCGCGCCCTGCATCTCGGTGGGACTGAGTCGTTTGACGATGTTCACGGGCACCGCATTGCCGGTCCAGGCATTCATGTGTGGCGACCACGGTTCGGTGTAGCCGAGCCAGGTGAGCACACCGGTTCCCAAGGAGATAAAGATCACACTCAGTATCGCCACCGGTCGTCGGTAGGGATGCCGTTCCCCACGACCCGCCCAGAGCGGGAGCATGAGCATCACCGCCACAATCAGAACCGGACCGATCAGAATGATATATGTTTCGAGCGAGCGGGGGCTAAGCGCCAGGACCGCAAAGAGTGAGAGGAAGTACCAGTCGGGCACCGGTTCGGCAGCCACATTGGCCGGATCGGGCGCAAGTCCCGGGCCGTCCGGGCCCAAGAAGACCGCCAGCGCTAAAACAAACAGCAGCGTGAAGCCGATAAAGAATGCATCGCGTGCCATCGGCCCGGGAAAGAAGGGATCACCCGCCCCGTCGGCAATCAGTTTTTCGTATTCCTCTTCGTAGGTGTCCGGATTGACCTCTTTGCCCTGCTCGGGAGGTTCGGAAATGCCCTTCCGCACGACCAGATACAGATGCGCGCCGAGGGTGGCGAAAAGAATGCCGGGGATAATGTAGACGTGCAGGGCAAAGAAACGGCTGAGCGTCTCGCCCCCGAGCATCGGTCCACCCATCATCAGATCCACCAGCGCCGGACCGATGTAGGGAATCCGGCCGATCATTGCGGCCCCAACCCCCAGGCCCCAGTAGGAGTCGGCATCCCAGCGGAGCACCTGACCGGTAAATGCCATTCCGACGGTGCAGAAAAATAGGATCACGCCGAGCATCCAGGTCAGTTCGCGCGGATATTTGTAGGCCCCGGAAAGAAAGACTTGTGCCATGTGCAAGACCACAATCACGAGCATCATCGTGGCCGACCAGTTATGGATGGCCCGCAGCATCCAGCCAAGCGGAACCTGGAAGTTGAGGTAATTGAGACTTTCGTATGCCTCGCCCGCCGAGGGGACATACACCATCGAAAGGGCGATGCCGGTGGCGACCTGCAAAAACAGCAGCGTCATCGCCGTACTGCCCAGCACATACATCCAGCCCACTTTGCGGCGGAGCGAACGGGGTACCGGATGGCGCACGATCGGCCAGAACGTCTCGCGAAGCACCAACCGGTGCTCAAACCACATCAGTACATTTTGAATACCTCGCAGCACGCTTATCCTTCCGTCGTTAAGTTTGTGAAGCCATCACATTCGCCGAGCCGGGATCCTGCAGCGTCGGCAAATGGCCGACCAGGGCCAATAGATTCTCACCTTCGATTTTATATTTCATCTCATAAAGTCCCCGGGGTGCCGGGCCGGCCGCATAGCCTCCATCGGAGTAAAACACGCTTCCGTGGCAGGGACACAAAAACAGGCCCGGTTCGTCGAACCAACTCACCGGGCAGCCGAGATGCGTGCAATGGAGCGAAAAAACTTGAAATTCCTTTGCTTCCCCTTCCGGCAGATGACGAACGTACAGGGCGAGTTCTCCGGTGATGCCATCCCAGGGACCACGGACCGGATTTTTGATAGTCACCATTTCGGTCGTGCCCGGTTTGAATGCGGAAACCTTGCCGAGTGGTACCCACTGGTCTTTCTTTTTCCAGATTACACTGCCAAACAGGTAGCCGATTATGGGCAAACTCAGGAGGATGCTCGCAAAGCCAAGCACGAGCCAAGAGATCCAGTCGAACCAGCCGCGTCGGTCAGTTTTACAGCAGTTGTCGGTTGTCGGTTTTTCAGTGTCGTTCATGCTACGGCCCATCGATCATTTCTTTGTCTTTTTTGCTTCGCCACTCTCCAAGGAGAGCGACCACATTGGCAATGTCGGTTCCGGTGAGCGGCCTGCCGAGAGAACTCCCGGTGCCCGCCTCCACAAAATCGGGACACCCCAAATCAGGTCTTCCGGTGATCATGATGCGGCGGAGCAATTGATCGCTCACCAAATCTAAAAATGCCCGGTTATTCAGGGCACCGGCAGAGTCGCCCTTGCCCGCATCCCCATGGCAGCGACTGCAGGCAGCTGTGAAAATCGCCTTTCCGGTAGCGGCGTTCCCGCTGCTTTGTCCGTGATAGGACGGAATGTTCGCGGGCAGTTCGCTCGACTGCCCCCAGCGTGCCCAGATTCCCTTGACCAGTACCGCGCGTTGCTGTTCAGTCAAACCGCCACGATGCTTCGCGTCAAAGGAGGGCATCAATCCTTCACTGCGACCACCGGCAAGAATCGCAAGCATCGCATCCTGCGAATAAATATGGAGAAAAACAGGATCGTTGATGGGAGGGGCTGGTCCGAGACGACCCTCTGCGCCGTGGCAACCGGAACAACTGGTCGCAAAAATTTTCACAGGATCCAGTTCGTACGAATAGGGCAGTTCACGATCGCTCTGGTGCGGTTTCCCCGGCATCCAGTCATCGAACGTGACGCGGTGTTCCACATCCGAACCGGTCGCCGGACCGCAGCCACTGAGTGGCAGGAATGAAAGTACGGTCACGGCTGCCACGGGCAGGAACGTCAGGCTCAGGTGGCGGACAATCCAGTTCACGATCGAAATCCTCCGACCGGTATTTTTTCGCTGCGGATGACAATAATTCCCACCGTGATCCCGTAGGCAAACTGCGAAGCAAAAAACCAAGTCCAGTCTATGTGTTCGCTCAGTGGTGGATTCAAAATGCCCATAAACCCATAGATCGCCCCGGTCCAGAGCAGCGGGGCCACGAGGCCTCCCCAGAGAATCGGTACGCGGGGCAGGGTCGGCAAAAGAATACCGAACATTAAGCCGACACCGAGGGAAGTCATGATAAAAATAATCGTTCCCAGCACCAGCGCGAGCAAATTAAATTGTCCCAATTGTTCATCCGTCCAGGTGCCGATGTTGGGCAAGATGATGCCCCCGAGCAAGTTGACCGGATACCAGATGCCGCGACCGCTGAAAACGCCGTAGGACAGTGCGGTCACGGCCATCGCGATCCCACCCACTGCACCTCCTTTGAAACCGGCGGAAACCGGATGCACTTTTTCGGGAATCCGCATCCGGTGCCCGGGCATTCCGGGCCTGAGCGGTTCGACTTGGATTCTTGATTGACGCACCGGTTGAGGCCGTGTGCCGATAGGCAGATGTTCTTCTCCGGTGCCAGTGGCCAGGATATAGATCCAGCGACCGAGTGCCGAACAGAATAGGATCAGGCCGACGACCGAAAAAATCCAGTTCAGTACCAGTCCACTGGCCATGCACATCGCCCCGAACGCCATCATGATCGGCGCAGCGGTGGGCCGAGGCATTTCGATGCCGCGGTGTTGCACAGTGGGTGGAGTGGTATTTTGCATAACGCGTCGTTCAGCGACCGATGATGTAAACCAGAGTGAAAATGAGTATCCAAACGCCGTCCACAAAGTGCCAGTACCAGGAAACCAGTTCCGGTGCTTCGCTCTCTGCCTTGAGGCAGCGACCTGCCTCGACTCCCCAGAGAATCATCATCACCAGGATACCGATCGAGACATGGAAGGCGTGGAAGCCGATTAGTGTGTAAAAGGTACTGCCGAAACTATTGGTGCTGAGCCAGAGTTGCTTTTCGGTCATCAGGCCATACCATTCGTATCCGGTACCCAGGATGAATTCGATTCCGAGCAGGATGGTGATGGCAAACCAGACGAGATAGAGCGCGTGGGCTCCTCGCTTGCGGGCCTTGAGGGCCAAGTAAATGGTGGCGCTGCTACTGAGTAGACAGATTGAGTTGATGATCACCAGTCCCAGATCGAGCGTATTACTGGGGTTCGGCATCTTGGCCGGATCCGCACCGGGCGTTTCCGCACCTAAAAAGATCACGTAGGTGGTGATCAGGGTGCTGAAGAGGGCCACCTCCGAACAGAGAAACGTCACCACGCCCGCCTCGAGCGTCGTCAGTCGCGAAGGCTGATGCGGAGGGACATGTTGTTCGGAGGAAAGGGTACCAGTGCTCATCGCTTACTCGTGTTTCCAGTCCGGATCGTCCGGATGTTTGAGATCCCAGAGCGGCCGACGACTGCGGACCGTGGGAATTTGTTCAAAGTTGTAGGTCGGCGGTGGCGAAGGGGTGGTCCACTCGAGCGTCCAGGCATCCCAGGGATCGTCTCCGGCAATTTCACCGTGACGCAACGACCGAATTAAATTGTAGAAAAAGAATAAAAAGCCAATCCCCATCACGGCCGCTCCGATCGTGGAGAGTTGATTCCAAAGGACCCAACCCGGTTCGGTGTAGGTGTAGATGCGACGCGGCATGCCCAACAGTCCCGAAATATGCATCGGGAAAAAGAGTAGATTGAAACCGACGAAGGTAAAGATGAACTGCAACACTCCAATCCGCTCGCTCATTAACCTACCGGTCATCTTGGGATACCAGTAATAGAAACCCGCAATGAGCGAAAAGAGCGATCCACCGAAAAGTACGTAGTGGAAGTGGGCAATCAGGAAGTAGCTGTCCGATACTTGCCAGTCGAACGGAACCACCGCCAGCATAATTCCGGTGAGCCCGCCGATCAGAAACATCGAAAGAAAACCGAGCACAAAGAGCATCGGCGTTTTCAAGCGGATGCGTCCTCCATAGAGCGTGGCGGTCCAATTGAAAATTTTTATCCCCGTGGGGATTGCAATCAAAAAGGTGGAGGCAGCAAAAATTGTATCGACCACGTCGCTCAAGCCGACAGTGAACATGTGGTGGGCCCAGACCCCGAGGCTGATAAAAGCGATCGCTGTGGTTGCAGCCGCCATCGACGCGTAGCCGAAGATGACCTTGCGGGCAAAAACGGGAATGACTTCCGAGGTGATGGCGAAGGCCGGCAGCGCAAGGATATAAACCTCCGGATGCCCGAAGAACCAGAAAAGGTGCTGCCAGAGGACCGCGGAACCACCATTTTGCGGATCGAAAAAATGGGCCCCGGCATAGCGATCGAGCAGGAGCATCACCTGCGCTGCGGTCAGAGGCGGGAAAGCGATGATGATCAGCACCGCATCCATCATAAAGATGTAGACGAAGAGCGGCATTTTGGTGAGCAGCATACCGGGTGCCCGCATCGTGAAAATGGTCGCCAGCAGGTTCACCCCGAAGGCAATCGTGCCAGCCCCGGTGAGCATCGTGCCGAGAATCCAGTAGTCGGTGGCATTCCCGCGGGAGTAGGCGGGAGAGGTGAGCGGCGCATAGGCAAACCAACCGATGTCCGGAGCGTTTGCGGCGCCATACAATCCCTGGGCGCCAAGATAAGTGAAGTAAAGCAGGCAGCCGCCAAAAAACGAAAGCCAGAAACCCAGGGCGTTGAGTCGCGGGAAGGCCACATCGCGCGCACCGATCATCAGCGGCACAAGGAAGTTGGCAAAACCGGAGAGCATCGGCATCAGGACGAAAAAGATCATCGTCGTGCCGTGCATCGTAAAGAGTTGATTGAATGTCTCGGGGCCGATCAGTTCATTGTTGGGCGCCCAGAGTTGCGCGCGAATCAGAAACGCCTCCAACCCACCGAGGATCATAAAGAAGAGGCTCATGATCAGATACATGATGCCAATCTGCTTATGATCGACCGAGGCCACCCAACCGTGCAGTCGCGTTGTCAGCGTCGGCGTTGCGTAGAGATCAGGCTGTGGAAGGGAATCGATGGTTGCCATGGTGTGCTGAGGGTGCGGTCACTTTTATTGAAGCGTGAGTAAAAAGTCGACGACTTTTTTAACCTCGTTTTGGGTCAATTTCATGTCGGGCATATTGCAACCCTGTTTGAGCGTTTGCGGATTGCGGACCCATTGCAAAAGGTAGTTGCGGGTATTGGGTAAGATTCCTGAGGCGATCGTTTTGCGACTCATCAAGTGGGTCAGGTCGGGTGCAAATTTGCCTTTTGCGGTGGTGCCGCGAATGGTATGGCAATTCGCACAGGCATTTTTCATAAAAAGGGTGCGGCCCTCGACGACCGAAGGATCGACCGAAGCGTCGCGCTGCTCATTTTTAACCCACGCTGAAAAATCCTCATCGCTCTCGGATTTCACCCGCAACCACATGTGCGCGTGTTGCGTGCCGCAGTATTCGGCGCACTGGCCTTTGTACCATCCCGGTTTTTCGGCGGCAAACCACAGGTGGTTGACGCGACCGGGGATCACATCGGTCTTTCCTGAAAGTTGTGGCAGCCAAAAACTGTGGATCACATCGGCAGATTCAAGATCGAGATAAACGGGTCTCGGGGAACCATCTTTTGCCAGAGGCGCGTGGAGTTCGTTGGCAGTAATAAAACCATATTCGGGATATTCGTATTCCCACCACCATTGGTGTCCGATCACGCGGACGTGCACTGCATCGGCAGGTGGAACGGCGGCTTCAATTTCAAAAATGCTGCGTGCAGTCACCAGAAAGAGGACAAACACGATGATGGCCGGTCCCACCGTCCATGCCAGTTCGATCGGATTGCTACCGTAGATCTGTGGAGGCTCGATCCCCTCATCTTCCTTGCGCATCCGAAAGCGAAAGAGCATCCAGACGAGCGGCACGAAGACGAGCAGAAAAATGGCCACTACGATTCCGAGGACCAAATAAAACACCTCAGCGATCGTACGGGCGGGAGGCGATTCCGGATCGAGAATGAGTGTATTGCGATCCTCCTGCAGTGTCTTAAGTGTGGGCACGGCGTTGGTGTCCCCCGGTGTCGGTTCCTCGGCAAGGAGGATACCGCCGAGAAAGAGATTGGACGCACACAACGCGAGCAAGACCAGACAGATTCTCACAATTGGGAGAGACATGGAGCGGATTATAGCAGACCCGATTCGGCGCGAAACCAGCCTGTCCGTCTCATCTTTTCCGTTCGGGCCTGATTTTTTTACGATACCTCCAACGCGTTGCATGGAGACAGGAAACGGACATATCTAGCGTTGCCGATGGGATTAGCGGAAAACCAAATCGGATCCGGTAGCGTACAATGAGGACAGTCTATAAACCGTTTGTTTCCAGGTGGCTTTTAGCATGTGTCAACTTAAGCAAAAAAATAGAATCTGGCACTACCTGCTCGCCGTTGTCGTGGCAGGACTTCCACTCGCGGTGGCCGCGCCGTGTCTCTGTGGGGAATCCTCAGATGACGCACAATGCTGTGCAGTGGAGCACGTTTGCCAGCAGTTCACTCGGCCCTGCTGCCCGGAAAAGCCCTGCTGCTGTCGCGAAGAAGTTCCGCAGCAGCCGGTCGCAAGAACCGCGAAAACCGATGATCCTGTTCGGCAGCCGAGTTCCGTTTCGACCGATCGGTGTCTGGATTCTCTGCTGTCTCCCAAACAGTGCCGCCTCGAGCGCTCCTGCGAAGTGGCCGCTGTTCCTTCTCTCCGCCTACATGCGGTACTGGGTGTTTGGCTCAACTAATGCAGGTCCTCTTCACTCGCTTCACGCGAGTCGATAAGGATTTTGAGCTTTCTTATTTTTAAACCCATTGCGGTATCGATCCGCAGAGAGGATAGAACGATGTGTACTTTTTCAAAAATTATGAGCGGTTTGGCCATTGCCACAGCAGCGGTTTTGCTAACGATTCCGGCGTTTGCCATCAAGGCGGACACGGCTCCGGCTGCAACATGTTGCTGTGGAAAAAATTGCGAATGCACCGAATGTGGTTGTGCAGGAGGTGAGTGCACTAACTGTGCATGCAAGGCGTGCAATTGCGAAGGCTGTCAATGCGGTGAAGACTGTGGCAGTCCGTGCTGCCCCACTTCCAAGAAGGAAAAAAAGGGTGGAGGTTGCTGCAAAGAAAAGTCGGAGGGCACCAAATCGCCCGCCGATAAAAAGGCAGCCTGCGACCTGGCGTGTTGCGGTGCGTGAAGCGTCTGACCCGTAACCGGTGCGATGCAGCCTCCGATCGGCCTTATGTCGATCGGAGGCTTTTCTTTTTTAGGTGGGCTCTTTAATAACGATGGTCCGGGGCATGGTGCCGCAGGACGATGCCGCGTATCTTTCAGGACGGAACAGTTGCACAGTGTTTACTGTTAAAATGCTTCTTGTTTTTTCCTTTTAATAATCGAGGTAGACCATGCCAAAAAGTGTTGTGGGACAATTGCTGCTTTTTGTTTTACTTATCGTTGCGGCGAATTTTTTTCTGCCCATGATAGGTATTCCGATTCATATTTCCATCATCGGCTCTCTGGTGCTGACGGCGATCATCTGGATCGTGATGCGTTTAATGCGGGGGAAATCCTAGCTCTTCAGAGCCACGCGTCAGGCTGCAGAGGGTGAATTCAGGTTATACTACCGAGAGATGTGCAGCAAATTAATCGGAAAGGGTGTGCGGTGTCGCCTGAGAAACAGCAACCAAACGACCTACTCGGTAAAGTCTCTCGCCGGAACCTTTTCGTGGCTGGATTGTGCGCGGTGCCTTGCCTATTTGGTTTTTCGCGCACCGCACTTGCACAACAAGAGTCGGCCGCGGCCACAGGTTATCGGGGGGGCATTGCTACGGGCAACGGCGCTGCCACCCGAGCCGGCCATGCAGTGCTGCAAGAAGGGGGAAACGCTGCCGATGCAGCGGCCGCTGCGCTGCTGGTCCTCTCGATTTGCGATCCGGCCGGTCGCGAATTATTCTGCTTCGGCGGCGAGGTGCCGATTCTGATCTATGACCCTGCGGCTAAAAAAGTGGAAGTGCTCGCGGGGCAGGGTGCTGCGCCCGGGTTAGCAACTCGGAAATACTTCGCGTCGATTGGCGGTATTCCGCGGAGCGGCAGCGGAGCTGCGGCGGTTCCGGCTGTGCTCGATGCCTGCGTGACGCTGCTTGTCCGACACGGCACGCAACGTTTTTCCGACACCGCCACAGCAGCCATGGAACAGCTCGAAGCCGGAGGCGAACCGTGGCAGCAGAACCTGTTGAAAACGTTGAAGACACTCTGTGCCGCCGAGTCGGCGGCACGCGGCAGCCGGAGTGAACGGCTCGCTGCGGTTTCCGATGCATTTTATCGCGGCTCGGTCGCCCGGGACCTCGATGCGTGGTCGCGCAAAAATAAAGCACTGCTGCGGTACGAGGATCTGGCCGCCCACCGGACACGCGTCGAGCAACCGCTGGCAACCGAATATAGAGACCATCGCATTTATAAATGCGGGCCGTGGACGCAGGGGCCCTATCTGCTCCAAACGTTGCAACTGCTCGAAGCGGTGGCGGGTTTCGAGTATCGCCACGGCGATCCCCACTCCATCCACACTGTCATCGAAGCGATGAAACTGGCGCTCGCCGATCGCGACGCCTATTATGCCGACCCCCTTTTCGCCGAGGTCCCTTTGAAGGCCTTGTTGTCCAAGGACTACGTGGCCATCCGCAGGCCGCTGCTTGACCCCAAGCACGCGTCGCTGCAATTGCGGCCCGGAGATCCAAAGCAGATGCAGCCGCTGCTGGCCGGATACCACTGGGATGCCGCGACGGAGAGTCCGGTACACGATACGACCAACTGCGTGACTGCCGACCACCAGGGACGCATGGTGGTGGCGACACCGAGCGGGTGGGCTGGTGCGTTGGCGGGTGAGACGGGAATTCGTCTCGGCTCGCGGCTGCAGAGTTTTAATATCTGGCCCGGGCACCCGAACTGCATTGCACCGGGCAAGCGTCCGAGGATCACACTCACCCCCACGCTCATCACCCGCGCGGGAAGACCGGTGGCGGGTATCAGCGTGGCCGGTGGCGACTGGCAAGATCAGGTGGCACTGCAGATTCTGCTGCAGCATCTCGCCGAGGGAGCGTCACCGCAGGTGGCGACCGCCGCGCCCCGCTATGGCACGCGGCATCTGATCGGATCGTTTGGGCAACCACCCCCGAAACTCGGGAATCTCACGCTGGATCCCAGGCTTGCTCCCTTGGTTGCGGAGTCCTTGAAGGAGCGGGGACACCGGATCGAGGTTACCACGGGCCCGATTGGCGCACCCTGCATGTTGAGTCTCGACGCGGGCAGCGGGCGAATTGATGCGGCGGGCGATCCGGCGACGGGTCGTGTGGCGATGGCCCACTGACGGAGGGGCCATGCATTATTGAAGATCACCCGCTGCCAGTCCGGCGGCCATGGCCTTGTAGCTGACCACCAGCGTGTTGGCGAAAATCAACGCGCCGAAGAGCCCGATGGTTGCCCAAGTGATTTTTGACTTTTTGCCCACGGTGGCAGGTGCGAGCGTTTGTGCAAAGAGCAGACATCCGCCGCTACAGAGCAGCACCAAGACAAAAATACCGAAGGCCCAACTGTAAAGATGGTAGCCCAGGACCGGGCTCCCGAATCCGGGGTCGTCGGGCAGAATATGCAATAAGATTTGTCGCAGCGCGATCGATAGCCCCAGCGCTCCGGCTAAGACGGAAATGCCGAATCCGCGCGACCAGAGGGCCAGTGGGGCCAGTGGGGCCAGTGGGGCCAGTGGGGCCACGCGACTTGGGTCCGCCTGCTGGCTGAGGATCCAGAGGGGCCCCATTCCCGCAAGGAGCATACACATCCGCTGCAGCAAACAGAGCGTGCAGGGTGCTTCTTGCCAGATAAATTCGACCCAAAAGGCAGCGAGCAGCGGGACGCTGATCGCCCCAAGAAAAAAATGCGGCAGCATCCAGCCCAGCCTTCCACCGTTGGCAGAGTGATCGGTCGCAGAGGGCATCGAGCAAACATCCTTTTCAGAGGCTAAGTGAAAGTGGGCTGGTGGCGTGGTAGAGGAAATCGAACAGGATGAAAGTGAAACAAAGCAGGAAAACCACCACCGCCAAGGTTCGATAGCCGCGCACCAGGGCAAGAAATAAAATGGTGAGTAGAAAAAAAATTCCCGCTTCAATCATTGTTTCTCCTCCGCTGCTCTCCAACAGTGGCATCATAGCGGGGGGCGCGGACGCGGGAAAGCGATCTAAAAGGGCCTGCCAGGAAACTTGCGGGTAGCGGTAGGCAAAAGCTACAATCAGCCGACCCGGCTACTTTGGTTTTGTCCCAGCGTGATCTGAGTTCCCCATGCAGCGCGATACACAAAAAACAAGGATTGTAATCGTAGGTGGTGGTTTTGCCGGGGCGTATTGCGCCCAGGCGCTGGAGAAAAAAATTTCGAGCAGAGATACGGAAGTCTTACTGCTCGACCGGAACAATTATTTTGTGTTTTCGCCACTGCTCATTGAAGCAGGTGTCGGCGAGGTGGAACCGCGGCATGCGGTGGTTTCGATTCGCTCATTCTTGCGGAAGACCGAATTTCGGATGGCGGAGGTCGATCGAGTCGATCCGTCAGCGCAGCAGGTCCACTATCGACTTTCCGGAGGCACCGAACCGCGCGTGCTCGACTACGACCATCTGGTGATTGCAACTGGCAGCGTGCCCCGACTGCCGGATGTTCCAGGTCTGCTGAAATATGCGCATCCGCTCAAATCGCTGGTCGATGCCGTTGCCCTCCGCGATCACATTCTCCAGCTTCTCGAGTGGGCCGAAGGTGTCGAAGACCCGGAGGAGCGGAAAAGTTACTGCATTTGGTCGTCGTCGGCGCAAACTACACGGGGGTGGAAGCGGCCGGCGAGTTTTTGGCGTTTATGCGGCGGGTGGCCCGTAAATTTAAGAACATCCAGATTGAAGATTGCCGGGCCACACTTTTTGAACTTTCGAATCGCATTCTTCCGACGCTCGATGAACGGTTGGCCAACTACGCGGCGGGCGAAATTACGCGACATGGAACGACGATTCGGCTCGAAGAAACGCTTGCGCAGATTGAAGCCGACCACTGCATCACTCAGTCCGGCGAGAGGATCGACGCGCAGACCGTCATCTGGTGCGCCGGGATCGCTCCACCGCCATTCGTTGCTGAGAGCCAGTTGCCAACCGGCCCGCGAGGATACATCGACTGTGCTACCGATTTTCGCGTCCGCGGATACGAGAATCTTTGGGCGATCGGCGACTGTTCCCTCAACCCGGATGATGCAGGACACCCCTATCCACCGACCGCGCAACATGCGGTGCGGATGGGAGCCCATTTGGCGGCGAATTTGACGGCGGTTCTTCGCGGCAGACCGACCAAGCCGTTTCGATTCACCATGCTCGGTTCGCTGGCGGCACTCGGTGGACACCGTGGGGTGGCGCGGATTCTGGGCATCGATTTCTCGGGCTGGATCGCCTGGTTTCTCTGGCGGACGGTATATCTGCTCAAGATGCCCGGTTGGGGTCGCCGGCTCCGCGTTGCGGTGGACTGGTCGCTGGATTTGTTTTGCACCCGGGATGATGTGCAACTCGGCGTGCATCGGCTGCGGGAGCAAAAACGCGAGCCCCCGCCAGGTCACGCGCCGCGGGATTAGGCGTTTTTGGCCGCCTGCCACCTCTCAGTAGTTAAGAATTCGGCAAAAAGGCGGCCTGCTCTCTGCAGTTAAACTGTTCCGCTTAGGTCGAGTTTGCCGATAAGTGCGATTAAGACTGCGCTCTTACTCCGTGGAGGGAGCGACAGCATTGATTGCACCCGGAAAAGGAATTTTGAACTTGGCTTCGGCGTCGCCTCTTCAGCGTCTGTGTTTGATGGCCTGCAGCGTCCTGGTCTGCAGTTTCATCGTCTGCGGTGTGCCGCTGCACTGCCGTGCCGCCGATTTTGGAGAAGTGCAGCGTTTGCCACCGGTCGACGATCCGTCGGCTGCTGTCGACTGGGACCGCGAAACGGCAGCCATGGTCCAGAGAAACGTGGCAGAGCATAACGCGATGCGCTACAACACCGCTTCGATGCAGCCGCAGCAGCAATCGCAGAACCGTTGGGACCAGACGCCGCATTCGTGGACCAGGGCAAGGATGGGATCGCCTCCTGCGAGTGGGCAGAGGGCGGCACAAAATTATACGGCACAGATTGGCGAAGGGCCGGCGTGGCTCGGTGAAATGGCACCCTACGTACTGACCGGCGACCGGGAGGGTGTCGGCTTCAACGGCTTGTTGGAAGTAGATGGGATCTACGACCCGAACGCAGTGGGGCTGATTCCGAACAAGGGCGTGCTGCGTGAATTTGTCACTTCTCAGATTCCGGTGACTGGCACGCAGGCCGCCACCCGCTATCCGCGCGAGGTCATCAGTCCGAATCAAACCCAGCTCGGCGTCTGGTTCGAGCAGCCCACGGAACTGGCGCGTTTTCGAGCGTATACGCTGATGAATCTTTTTAAAGATCCTTACACGGTCGATTTTCAAATCTATAAGGTGTATGCCAACTACGGCTGGTTCAAGGCGGGCAAAGATTACACGATTTTTTTCAACCAGTCGGCAGCACCCGATACGATTGATTTTGAAGGCCCCAATGCGATTCCCTACATTCGAACGCCACAACTCGTGATGAATATCCCGTTGGAGGAACTCGGTTTCAGATCCAACCAGGGGCTGGTAGTCGGGATCGAACATATACCATCGGAACTGACATTACTCAATGCTGCAAACAATATCTCGATGCCGGATATCGATACGGCGGTACTCTGGGGACCGGTGAATGAATTGCCTTCGATCGTCGGCAAGTACGTTTATACACCCGAAGGCGCCCATATCGAGGCTGCGGGTCTCTTCCGCAAACTTACGGGTGCCGGCCCCGATTATCGTTCGAGTTGTTACGGTTACGGGATGGCGTTGAGCGGAAAGATAGCGACGTGGGGAAAGAATAATGTGATCCTCGCTGCGCAAGGAGGGCAGGGCATTGCCGCCTACAGCCAGGATTCCTCAGGCCTGGGATTGGATGCGGCACCTTCGTTGTTTATTCCGGGAAGTAAATCACCTGCACCACTTCCTCATAATCCATCCACTCGCGGATCGTTGCGACCGATTCCCATCTGGGGCGCATGGGCCGCCTACCAGCACTTTTGGACCGAAACGGTGCGCTCGACTGGAACCTTTAGTATCCTCACGCTCAACGACGAATTTGTCAGTCGCGGGCTCACGCCCTCAGTGGATGTCGACGATCCCGGTAATACCCAGTATGGTCGTCTGCTGCAGGCGCGGTATGCGAGTATCAATGTCGTCTGGTCGCCCAACCCGACCTTCACCTTGGGCATTGAATATATGTACGGACATCGCTTTATTACCGGTGATTTGGTCCCCAAAGGTGCCACCTCCAACGCGGGGCAGGCCAACCGCTTCCAGGCCTGCGTCCGCTGGAATTTCGATCATAAGACGCCCTTCCGCAATTAAGACCTGCTTTTAAATTCGTCTTTTCCTCTAGCGGGCGAATCGATTATGCTCCCTCGCAGTGTGAGACGATCAGGCGGATCGTCGTCGGCTGGGACAAACGAAAAAGGAAGATCATGAAAAAGCTTTTGTTTTTAATTATTCTCGGCGGAGTGGTCTATCTGCTCTGGGGCAATATCAACGTTAAGGCCGTCAAAGACAAAGCCCAGGAGACAGAGAAAACGTTGATCGAAAAAGGGAAAAAGCTTCAGGGCGAAGTTTCGAAGTAGCAGAAAGTCAACCTGCAATCACGTTTTTTGAGGCTGAGGGGCGCAAGCGGTCCGGAACGTAAGGGGTGTGCGTGGAAGAATCCTTGATCACACAGGTCGATCCTCAACTACGCAAAATTCTGAAGGTGATCAACGGACCGGCCTACACGCCGGTCCACCAGTTGACCCCGGCAGAAGCCCGCGCGCAGACCGAACAATTTTTTCAGGGCCCGCCGGTGCAGGTGACCGGCAGCCAAAAAGATATTTTTGCCCAAACGCCGGTCGGAAAGATTCCCTGCCGCCTCTATCATCCGCAGCCCGGCACCCGGCTGCCGCTACTGATCTACTACCACGGTGGCGGATGGGTTTTAGGGAATTTGGATTCGGCCCACGGTGTGGCCGCCAGCCTGGCGGCGCGGTCCGGTTGCGCTGTGCTCTCAGTCGATTATCGTCTCGCACCGGAACATCCCTTTCCGGCAGCAGTAGACGATGCGTTCGCTGCCCTGGTGTGGGCCGCTGCGCAGGCAGAAGAACTTGAGATTGATCCGGCACGGATTGCCGTGGGCGGAGACAGCGCAGGCGGTAATCTAGCGGCGGTCGTGGCTTTTCTCGCCCGCGATGCCGGTGGTCCGCCGATTTGCTTTCAATTGCTTATTTATCCGGCAACCGACCCGGGCGCAGAAACCGAATCGATGCGGCGACTGGGAAAAGAATTGCTCCTGGAAGCAAAAGACATGCTCTGGTTCTGGGAGCATTACTGCCCCGATCCGGAGAGTCGCCGGGATGTGCGGGCGGCGCCCCTGCAGGTGGCCGATGCGGCGGGTCTGCCGCCCGCGTACTTTTTGCTTGCTCAACTCGATCCCCTCGTCGATGAGGGGCAGGCCTATGCTGATCGGCTTGCGTCGGCCGGGAATGCGGTCACCTGCCGGGTCGTTCCCGGGGCGATCCATGCCTTCCTGGGGTTCTGGCAGGTTGCCGAACTTGCTGATCAGGAACTCACGGTGCTGGCCGAAGCGTTGGCTGCCGGCCTGGCTTAGGGGCCAGAACCGGGGAAGGGGTTCGTTCATCGCGTTTTTTTAAGTTTGGTACGCGCGAAAAATCGCTATTGGTCGATTTCGGGCTTTGTTTTCTAATCAGCCAGTCGCCCATTGCAGGTTGCAATGGTTAGCGGCCTCCAAAAACAAAAATACTACAAGGAGTTTTTGACCATGACCCCTTCGACGCTGTGGAAGTATGCAGGCTGCTTGGCTCTGGTAGCGGGTGTGATGCCCGGTGTTCTCTTTGTGTCCGCCACCGTTGCCGATGCGCAGATCGTCTCCCCGTCGTTCGATCGGCCGGTTGAAAAAACTGTGCAGCCCATTCCCGTTCCGGCCGGTGCTGGCTTTCCTGCGCCGGTAGGTGCGCCTCTGCAGATGGCTCCAGGGGTGGGACAGACCCGTGAAGACTTGATTGTCGATAACGCCACAGCGGTGATCGAACAGTTCGTTTCGATGCCGTTGCGGAAAATACCGGGCAAGGTCTTTCGCGAAGCACAAGCGATTGCGATTATTCCGAATGTGATCAAAGGTGGATTTATTGTCGGCATTCGGCACGGCATGGGTGTTTTGCTGCCCAAAGCGCCCAACGGTGGTTTCGGTCCTCCGCGGTTTGTTTCGCTTACCGGCGGAAGTGTTGGATTTCAGGCAGGCGTGCAATCGACCGATGTCGTATTGGTGTTTCGCACGGACCAAGCGGTACAAAATCTGCTGCACGGCACCTTCACTCTTGGTGCCGATGCTTCGGCGGCGGCCGGTCCCTTCGGTCGTCAGGCCAGCGCGGCAACAACCGCACAGATGAATGCGGGGGTCTGGTCCTATTCGAAAAGCCGAGGTGCTTTTGTTGGCGCATCGCTTGATGGCTCCGCGCTGCAGATCGATAACTATGCGGATCAAATGTATTACCACACGGCCACTGGTTTTGCCGGCGCGTCCTGGCCACCCTCGGCACATCGTCTGGTGAGTGTCCTGGATAGCTATTTGGGCATCACGCCCACCACCACCCCGGCGGTCATTCAAGCGGCACCTGTGGTGGCCCTCGCCGCACCCGCACCGAGCGTGCCGACGCAGGAAGCGATCCGGGGTCAACTCGCGGCCACTGCGCCCCACCTGTATGCGGCACTTCCCGACGAGAAGTGGCGGAAATTTTTAGCGCTTCCCCAGTCGGTCTACTACGAGAACAAGCCGATCGATTCGACGACGCTGCAGGCCTCTCTGTCGCATTTCGATTCGGTGGCCAGTTCGCCGCAGTACCATCTGCTTGCAAGCGAACCCGTGTTTCAGAAGGTGTACGGGCTGTTGAAGCGGTATACTGCCAGTACGACCGCCTCCGGCCTCAGTTTGCCACCGCCACCGTCACCGACAACGGTACCGACGGCAGCAAGTGTGTTGACGCAACCGGTCCGCTGAACGCAGGCAGGGTGGGGGAAACTAACCGAGCGTCTGCTGCAGGAGGTAGACCAGGAGGAAGCCAGCAAAAAAAAATGCAGGCGTTCCGGCCCGATCTTCTGCGGCTTCATGGGCTTCGGTGATCAGTTCCTCAACGACCAAATAGAGCAGTGCCGCCGTGGCAAAGGCCAGCGTGCCGGACCGCAGGCCCCCGACCAGTTCTGCCGAGAACAGGTGGGCGAGGTAGACTCCACCTGCAGTGATCAGCATCAGGCTGAGTGTGACTCCAAGGTTTTTTTTCCGCGACGCCCCTTTTGCCTGGAATGAGGCGACGGTGGTCATCGCCAGGAAAAAACCGCAGGCCCCCAGGGCAATTGCCACCAGGACGCCCTGTTTGGCACCCACTGCGTAGGACGTTCCGACCAAAAGTCCGTCCACAAAGAGATCAACGGCGACCGCGAACAACAGACTCCCGGAAGCACCAGTCGCTGCGCCTTGGTCATCACCGCTGCTTGTCAGGCGGGCTACCAACAACATAAAGACCGCACCGATCACAAAACCGATGACCACTTCGGTCCGATGGGGGCTTTGCACAAATTCTGGCGTAAGTTCAATGGCGACCGCCCCGAGGACCAGGCCAGCGGTGAAATGCTGTACGACTGCCTGAACGCGTGGGCCGGGTCGCCAGAGCCCGACCAAGATACCACCACTAAGAATCGCAAATGGCGGCGCGAGCAGGCAAAATAAAAACGAAGTGAATTCGGACATATGCCAAGGCACCTTAAGGAGACCGAGCTGGGTTGTGCGATACTGGAGTCTGCGGCTATCGTAGCAAAATGAAAGTACTTCTATAAGTTTCGGTTTCAAAGAAAGGACACTTGCTATGAAACACGAACGGTTTCGTCGTTTATGGATGCTGCTTTCCGCATTTGGTATCGTTTTTGCGATGCTTTCTTGGTTTCACGAAGCGTTGCTCAGTGGCGACGCCATTCTCTGGAAGGGCCCATTGGCCGTGCTGCTCGGTTGCGGCCTCTATTTTGCTTTTGTCGACCGGGTTTGATTTGGGGAGTGAATATCCACAAACCGTTGCCACCTGTTTGGTATGATGGAGTGGTCTTGAGGCCCAGGAAAATAGGATAGCGGATGTACCCTTCCAATCCATCGAGCGCAGACGATCAGAGTCATGAGGATCCCGCCGCCCAAGATGGAGCAGATGCATCTGCCGAATCGCTGGATGAAACGCTTGATCGCCATGGAGACACCAATGCGGATCCTGCCCATTCCAGTTTGAAACATCCGGAGGATTGGGTGGGTCGAACCATCGCCCGCTATAAAATTCTGCGGGTTCTCGGTGTTGGTGGCATGGGAATGGTCTTTGAAGCGCTCGATACGGCCATCGAAAGGCACGTGGCTCTCAAAATTTTGCCTGCAAAATTGGTTGAAGAGCAGGTAGCTCGACAGCGTTTTCTGGAAGAGGCGCGAGCGGTCGGGAAACTGAACCACCCGCATGTGGTCGTACTGCACGAAATCGGCTCCGATGCCGATGTCCACTACATTGTGATGGAACTCGTCCGGGGCGGAACCAGCGAAGAATTCTGTCAGAAAGAGACGATGGCTTCGATCCTGCAGGCTACAAAGATTGCGCGGCAGGCGGCCTCGGGCTTGGTTGCTGCGCACAATGCGGGGATTGTCCATCGCGATGTGAAGCCCGCAAACCTGCTCCTGGATGAAGCGGGCAATGTGAAAGTGACCGACTTTGGTCTGGCGAAAAAGGTAGCCGACCCGGCTCTGGGAATGACGCGTGAGGGGCAGATTATTGGTACACCGAGCTACATCAGCCCCGAACAGTGCGAATCGCGACCGGTCGATTCTCGGACTGATGTGTATTCACTCGGAGCCACCTATTATGCACTGCTCACCGGAGAGCGACCTTACGCAGATCAGATGAGCGTGGTCGCGGTCATGTATGCCCACTGCAATGTGAGTGTGCCCGATCCACGGAAAAAGAATCCGGAAATCCCTGCCTCCGCCGCTAAAGTGATTGCACGCGCGATGGCCAAACGGCCCATCAACCGCTACGCGAAAATGGCCGATATGGAGGCTGCACTTGCTAATGTGGAGCGAGAACTTATCGGTAGCACTCCGCTGATCCAGCCGCGCCGGAGCAAGGTTTGGCCGCTGATTGCCACTGCCGTGTTACTCTTGGTGGGGCTGGCCGGGGCATTCTGGATGCTCGGTCGCGGACCGGTTCTCCCGACAGGCAAACCGATTAAGGTGGGTGTGCTGCACTCACTCAGCGGGACGATGGCCGACAGCGAGCGGCCGGTTGTCGATGCGACACTTCTGGCGATTGAGAAACTGAATGAGGCCGGCGGGGTCCTGGGCCGACCGGTGCAGCCGATCGTTGCCGATGGAAAAAGTCGTGCCGACAGTTTTGCCCGACAAGCGAAGCAACTGATTCAGAAAGACCAAGTGGTGGTCGTCTTCGGCTGCTGGACTTCGGAAAGCCGTAAAACAGTGGTGCCACTTTTCGAGGAATCAGATCACCTGCTGATTTACTCGGTCCAATATGAAGGGATGGAGGAGTCGCCGAATGTGATTTATCTCGGCGCGGCACCGAATCAGCAAATTTTGCCGGCGATTGATTGGCTGTTTCATAACAAAAAGATGCACAATTTCTTTATTGTCGGTTCCGACTATATTTTTCCCAGAATGGCGGGAGAGGTGATCAAAGATCGCCTGAAAGAATTGGGCGGGATTGTAAGTGGGGAGGTGTTTCTCCCTCTCGGCACGCGGAATGTTGATATTGCGGTGGACGCAATTGAAAAGGCAAAAACGGATATCATTCTGAATTTAATCAATGGCAGTACCAATGTCGCGTTTTTTGAGGAACTTCGCAGTCACGGGATCACGCCGGATAAAATTCCGTCAATTTCCTTTAGCGTCGGCGAGTCGGAATTATCGCGGATGGATCCTGAGTCCATGGCTGGTGACTACGCGGCCTGGAACTACTTCCAGTCGCTTGACTCACCGGCCAATCAAGAATTTGTTGCGGCATTCAAAGCAAAATACGGACCCCATCAAGTGATCACCGATCCGATGGAGACTGCCTATGCCGGGGTCATGCTCTGGGCGGCTGCGGTCACCCAAGCCGGTGGCACCGAACCGGCTGCGATTCGCCGCGGACTGCGGGGTGTCCGGGGCGAGGGACCGGGAGGTGAGTTGCGCATCGATCCGGCGACGCAGCACGCCTATAAAAAGCCCCGGATCGGGCAGATACGATCGGACGGGCAGTTTGATGTTGTCTGGGAGGCCGAGCGTTCGCTGAAGCCGGAGCCTTATCCGGCATCACGACCGGCGGCCGCCTGGAGGGCAGCGCTTCACGATCTTTATCGGGGCTGGGGAAATCACTGGTCGGCACCGGTGCCGGCGAAGAAAAAGGCGAAAAAATAGCTTTATTGTTCCCTCAGCAGGCGGACTGGTGGTCTGGTTTCCGTTTCCCATCTCGACGCCATCGGCTCGCCGTTTATGATGGCCGTAGTTGATGGCCGTAGTTGATGGCCGTAGTTGCTGGGTTAGTTGCTGGGCCGTAGGAGACGTTGTGCGATGTCAATGAAAAACAAACTAGAACTTGGCGTGGTAGTTTTTGCAGTCGTGATCCTTGCTGGGATCGCTGCGGTTGGCATACTTTTCTTTAAAGCAACCAATGAAACATCCGCATGGCGTCCTTTCATCCTCGATTCTCCCGAGTATCCCGAAAAGACAGCGCTCGAAGAGGGATTTTATCTCGATCGCGTGCAGCCAATTCTGAATCGGCGGTGCATCGCCTGTCACGGGTGTCTCGACTCGCCCTGCAATTTAAAAATGACTTCCTATGAAGGCGTCCTGCGGGGGGCGAAGGGTGAAAATCCGGACGACCCACATCTATTTACCGAAGAGCCAATCCGCCTCTACGATGCCCCGTCGCTGGAGGTTTGGCGTGAAAGAGGCTTCTGTACAGTGATCGATCGCAGCGGGCCGCCGCTGGAGCGGCCTTCCGGTTCGGTCCTTTATCGAATGCTTGCGGCGGGCGCTGAGCGGAATCATCCTTCCTTTAACCTCGCTCCACTCCAGCCGGTGTACCATCGGGCCGATACACACCTATGTCCCTGCAGTGAGAGTATCGGAGCTTATCTTCAGAAGCGTCCTGCTGCAGGAATGCCCTTCGGGTTGCCCGGCCTTTCACAGGAGGAATTGGGCACGTTCTCCCGATGGATCGTGGCGGGTGCTCCGGGACCGACACGCGACGAGATGGCTGCACGAAGTGCTTCTGGTAAGCCTGAACTGATCGGTCGCTGGGAAGCTTTTCTCAATAAGTCGGATCCGCGATCGCCGCTCGTGAATCGCTATATTTTTGAACACAGCTTTCTCGCCACCGTGACGTTCGCACAGGCACCGGGTGAATTTTATAAATTAGTCCGATCGGTGAGCCCTCCCGGAGAATATCCGATTCGACGGATCATCACCGCGCGACCCTTCGATACGCCCTATGTGCCGGGAGTCAAAAAGTTTTATTATCGACTCCAGAAGGTGACCTCCTCGTATGTCCAAAAGTCGTTCTTTCTCTGGTCCCTGAGCGATGCGATGCTCGCGCGGCTTGAGGCACTATTTTACGAGGCAGATTGGCCTGAGGGCGGAAATCTCGATCCGGGGTACAAAAGTCATAATCCGTTTGAGGTTTATGCGGCTATGCCGGCGAAAAGCCGCTCGCTCTTTTTGCTCGAAAATTCCAAACTCATTGCCAGCGGTATGATCCGCGGACCGGTTTGCGTGGGGAACCTCGCAACCTACGCCATCAAAGACTACTTCTGGGTCTTTTTTGTGAATCCCGATTCGGATCCATCGGTCAAAAATCCCGAGTTGGGACTCAAGAGTTGGGAAGACTTTATGAGCTATGCCGTCTGGGGCAATGCTGATTATGAAAAAGCCTATGCCAAGACGCTCGCCACGTACAAACCGAACGGTTACACCATTACAGATATTTGGGATGGCGAAAAGAAAAATTTGAATGCCTGGTTGACCATTCTGCGCAATGAAACCAACGCGACGGTGATGCATGGTCGCAAAGGAGGCATTCCACCCACGTTCTGGCTGATCGATTACAGTGGCTACGAAAGGCTCTACTATTCATTGGTTGCCGATTATCAGTACTGGGGCGGTGAACAGTCGAAGATAGCGACCTGGGAGTTTATGGGATATTTGCGTCAGGAATTTGAGGATAACTTCCTTCGCTTGCTTCCCGAAAAAGAGCGCGGCGAGTATCGCAATCGCTGGACGCGGGGGATCGGTCAGGAGTTGCTCTTTACCATGCCGTTTCCTGGCGAGGCAACCGGAAGTGCGGTCCCGCTTGCAGAGCGCGATCCGCTTTCGCAGGTACTGACCCTGATTCAAGGTCACCTCACCGATAAAGTCAGTGGCCCTGCCGACCCACTCAATAGCGACCTGCTCGGTGAAGTGAAATTGGATGCGCCGATTCGAAGTGTCGCGGACTGGGAACGAGCCTTGAGTATGCTCACGATGCGGACCGGCGAATCCTTTGCACCATTTCTACCGAGTGTCACCTATTTGCGGATTCGGCTCGGTGATCGCTGGGAGGTTTATTCGCTGATCGCCAATCGCAGCTACGCCTTCAACGATGTGATCTTCGACGAAAATGGTGCGCGGCAGCCGAAGCTCGATACGCTGAGCGTATACAAAGGTTTAGTCGGTGATTTTCCGAATCTGTTGGTGAGTCTTTCGGCCGAGGAGGCGCCTGATTGCCTCGTGCGATTGCGGGCGATCGACAATGCCAAGTCGTGGCAGCAATGGAAAGAAAAGTACGGCACACTCCGCAACAGCGGCCGATTTTGGTCGCACTACGATTGGTTTACCGATTGGAATTTTGCCAACCAGTCTCCTGAGGCAGGTCACCTCGATTTGCGCTATTACAACCTGCTCGATTCCGATTTTTAAGGGCGTTTGACCGGAGAGGATGTCCACTCGGTCCGCGGTGGAAGTTGCCCCCCGAGTGTACGGAGTGCGGCCCGGACATCGCCATCGGTCGAAAGACGATTGTAAGCCCGCGGCGAATAATTGTTGACCTGCTTCAGGTACCAGACCCCCGGTTTGGCTTCGTAAAGCCCTGCCTGGCTGAGTACCTGCTGTGCCTGGTTCGCAGCAGCACTCGGAGGCGGTGGCGGGCGACTCGGCTTCGGAGGTGGTGGGCTGGGAATCGGTGCTGCAGTCGGAGGCGTGCCAAGCGGAGGTGAAGGGGTAAGAGGGGTCCCATCGCCTGGCGCAGCTGGCGGGGGACTCACCAGCGGATGGACGCCCACCCCCACTTCGTCCACATAGACGAGTCGACCTCCGAGGTCGGCAACATACATGATGTAAGTGGCAAGGGTGACGGTCGCTAAAAAGAACAGCCCGCGGGCAATCACCTTCCATAAATTATTTCCCAGACACGCGAGTACGAGGATGCCGCATGCACTGAGTGCGAGCCACCAGATGCGGACGGCCGCCGTGCCATGCGCGATAATATTTGTTTGCACGTCTTGTGCAATTGCGCTGCCTAAAGCGGCGTGTGCTTGAGCACCGGCATCTTTGGCCAGCCACGCTGTACCTGCCATCGTTAAGCCAATCAGGAAACAGAAAATGATAAGTGTTTTGCGAAATGTACCCGGCCAGATGGCAGTCAGAAAAGCGAGTGGCACCAGCAAAAATGCGAGTACGATCGGAAAATGAACAAGCATGGCATGCCGCATTGCCGGATTTTGCCAAGACTGTTCCCACATTTCTAAAATTGATTGGAGTTCTTCCATCAGATGATTTCGTTTGAGGTTTTTAAACGATTATTAAGGACGTTGATATCACTCCCCGGCGGCCATGGCAAGCGCAACTTTTTCCATTTCTTTTTCGGGCATGTGAAGAAAGGCCTGATCGCGGAGCCATGCTGCGATCGGGCTATGCAGTTGGGTCAAGCGACTCATCCGGCGACCGTGCCGGACGATTTCTTCGGTTCGTTTTTTTCGGGACTGCTCGAAATGCTGCAAGGCCTCACTTACCGATTCGGCCTCGCCGAACGAAGTCGCCAGTTCCCATGCATCTTCGATGGCCATGTTTGCTCCCATCGCTGCGAAGGGGGTGGTGGCGTGCGCAGCATCGCCCAGCAAAACCAAATTGCCGCGTATCCACGCGCGGAGCGGTGCCATATCGTAGTAGGCATTCTGGACGATCGCCTCCTCGGGGGTGGTGCTGATAATGGCATGGACAGGAGGATACCATTTCCCAAGGCGCGATAGAATTTCTTCAAGTGTTTTCTGGCTGTCTGCACTTCCCTTCCAGGTAAGATACCAACGGATCTGCCCACCCCCGATATCTGCAATTCCTGCTTTGCCACCGCGGCCCCATACGTCAACGTGTGTGTGTGGAGGCAGATCGGGATGCGTACACCGGGTGATTCCACTCGCTCCGCTGTAGCCTGAATAGCGGAGGGGAACATCACCGGCAACCTGTTTGCGCACCGCCGAGTGAATCCCATCGGCTCCAATCACTAGATCGGCCCGCACGCTCTGGCCATTGTTAAATTGCACTTCGATGCAATCGACATGTTCACAGACTGCCGAGCAATCGTAGTCGGGTTTGAAGGTTTCGGCGGGCAACGCTGCAAGGATGGCGGCGAGTAAATCGCCACGGCGCATTTCATAACTCGGTGCGCCGAGTTTACGTGAAACTTCACCAACCGGCATCAGCGCAATCAGTTCCCCCGTCTGATTACGGATTTCGGTTTGCTCGACTACGCTGCCGGCCTGCTGAAGGTTGACCCCCAAATCAATAAGCCGCGCGACCGAATACGACCAGAGCGTGAAACCGCTTGCCCGCTTCTGAAAGCTTCCATCTTCGGTGAGCGGATGCTTTTCGTACACCGAGCAGTTGATTCCCGCACGGTGCAGTGCCAGAGCCAGGGTGAGGCCCGCTACCCCGCCGCCAACGATGACTACCCTGCCCAGATTTTGCATCGTGCGCGGACTCCCGATAGAGAAGATACTTCCTTTTTACCGATTGCCTTGCATGGTATTTTCATAGTCTACGCTTTGTGTACCTCACTCACCACTGCCTGAGTGGTCTTTTCTATATTCCCGGCACACGCCAGAACGATCCCGCCGCTGATAAATAAAATGACCAGTGAGGCAACACCCCACCGCGGGCTTCCCGTAAGCTGGGCGACAAATCCCATGATGAGTGGACCGAGCAGTGCCGCGTATTGTCCGAGCATGTTGTAGATACCGAAATAGGAGGCCGTGCGATCCGGCGGAATCAAGAGCGAGAAGGTTGAGCGACTCAGCGCTTGAATACCTCCCTGCGCGCAGCCAACCAAAAAGCCCAGGACGTAGAGACTGCTTACGGGAAAACCAAACAGCTTGACCGGAACGGTAGGCATCACGGCGGCATAGCCCACTGTGACGAGATAGAGACCGATCCCAGCAAAGAGAAAAGGACGGACTCGATATTTTCCCGCGAAATACGTGACCAGAAGCGTGCTGGGAACACCGACGATTTGAACGAGAATCAATGTACCGAGCATCGTACTTGTCGGAAATCCGAGCGTCTTCCCGTAGTTGCTTGCCATGGCGACGACCGTATTGACCCCGTCGATGTAGAGCCAATAGGCGATGAGAAACAGCAAGACGGATCGATTGCGGGCCATTTCTCTTATTGTGCGCCCGAGTTGCGAAAGACTCGCCCGCATCGCCGTTGGCGGGACGTCTTTGACCGGTTCCTGGACTACAAGTAACAGCGGCAGTGTAAAGAGTAGCCACCACAGAGCGGCGGCAAGAAAAGAGATGTGTACTGCGGCTGTTTCGCTCGCTAGACCAAACGCAGCATAATTTTTTACCAAAACGATGCTTGCTCCAAAGAGCAGGACGCCGCCAAGATAGCCCATCGCAAAACCGAGTCCCGAAACGAAGTGGCGATTTTTAGGGGGGCTGACCACAGGGAGCAGCGAGTTGTAGGCGATAAACGCACCGTAATACCCTATAGTGCCGAGGATGAAGATACCTCCGGCGAGTGGCCAGTTATTGCGGCCGACAAAAATCAATCCGCAGGTACAGCACATCCCGAGGAGTGCAAAGACCACGAGCCATTTTTTTCGACTGCGGCCCGTATCCGCGAGCGTGCCGATAAATGGGGCCAGGATCGCACCGGCAAGACTCGCTACGGCCACCAGGATGCCGTACCAAAATGTTTCCCGCGCTGCGGGCATTGCTTCAGCCCAGTAACTTTCAAAGAAGATGGGAAAAAAGCCGGCGAGAATACAAAGTGCATAAGCACTGGCCGCCCAATCATAAAGGGCCCAAGCGACTTCCTGCCGTGAGAGTCTTGCCATCGGCGTTTTTTCCGTCGGGAGCCTTGAGACGCCACCACTGCACGAGGGACTACCTTTTTGCTTACTGCGCGCGCATCTTACTGCGACGGTCAACCGGTTCGCGGAGCATCGCTTTGAGATAATCCCGATTCATCTGGGAAATGAAATTGATGCTGATTTCTTTCGGGCACTGCGCCTCGCATTCGGCGTAGTTGCGGCAGGCACCAAATCCTTCTTCATCCATCTGGTCGACCATCGATTGGACTCTTGAGTAGCGCTCCGGTTGGCCCTGTGGCAGTAAACCGAGATGAGAGACTTTGGCCGCCGTGTAGAGCATGGCCGAACCATTCGGACAGGCCGCCACGCACGCGCCGCAACCGATGCAGGTAGCTGCATCGAGTGCCTGTTCGGAAATCGCCGGTTCGATTGGGATGGAATTGGGTTCGGGTTTGGGGCCCGAATGGAGTGTTACGTAGCCCCCGGCTTGCATGATCCGGTCGAAGGCCGATCGATCCACGATCAGGTCGCGGAGGACCGGAAATGCAGAGGACCGCCAAGGTTCAATGGTGATGCAGTCTCCATCTTGGAAGTGTCGCATGTAGAGTTGGCAGGTCGTCGTCCCGGCGAGCGGTCCGTGCGCTTTGCCGTTGATCACCAACGAACACATTCCACAAACGCCTTCCCGACAATCCGAATCAAAAGCAACGGGTTCATTTCCGCCATCGATCAGTTGCTCGTTGAGGACATCGAGCATTTCGAGAAACGACATATCGTCGCGCACACCATCAAGATCATACGCGTCGAACTGCCCTTTACTTTGGCCGTTCTTTTGTCGCCAAATACGGAGGTGCAATTTCATGTTTTATAATTCCTCTGAGCGAGTGGAGCGGCCTCAAATTCAAGCGGCTCCTGGTACAGTTCCGCATCGCTGTCTTCGCCGCGGTATTGCCAGGCGGAGACGTTGGCAAACTTCTCGTCATCCCGCAGTGCTTCCCCTTCGGGAGTCTGGTGTTCCTCTCGAAAGTGACAGCCGCACGATTCATCGCGATGCAGAGCATCGCGGCACATTAATTCGGCAAACTCATAAAAATCGCTAAGCCTGCCCGCATGTTCCAGCGCCTGATTGACCTGATTGTCACTTCCAGGCACCGAAAGGTTCTTCCAGAATTCCTCTTTCATCTGCGGGATTTTCTTGATTGCATCTCCCAGTCCCTTCTGATTTCTCGAAATCCCACACTGATCCATCATCAGTTTGCCGAGTTCCCGATGCAGGGAGGATGCCGATCTTTTTCCGCGCACCGACATGAGTTTTGCCAAGCGTCCTTGCACATCCTGTTCCACGTCTTTGAATCGCTGATCCGCAGAAGACATCTCTCCATGGGGATGGCGACTGAGGTAATCCCCGATTGTTGCCGGCAGGACAAAATAACCGTCTGCCAGACACTGCATGAGGGAACTTGCACCGAGTCGATTGGCGCCATGGTCAGAAAAGTTTGCTTCACCGACTGCAAACAGGCCGGGCACGGTGGTCATTAAGTTGTAATCGACCCAGAGCCCACCCATCGTATAGTGCGGTGCCGGGTAGATACGCATCGGCGTCTTTTTCGGATCTTCATCCGTGATCCGTTCGTACATTTCAAACAAATTCGCATATTTTGCATTCACCGACTTTTGTCCCTGATCGCGGATGGCATCACGGAAGTCGAGATAAACCCCATAGCCTGTCGCGCCGACTCCCATGCCGCCGTCGCAGACATCTTTGGCGTTCCGCGCTGCAACATCGCGCGGCACTAAATTGCCAAACCGCGGATAGCGTTCTTCGAGATAATAGTAGCGATCTGCTTCAGGAATCTCGCTCGGTCTTCGCTGGTCGCCACCATTTTTTGGAACCCAAATCCGCCCATCGTTTCGCAGCGATTCGCTCATCAGCGTGAGTTTTGCCTGATGGTCACCCGCGGCGGGGATACAGGTCGGATGAATCTGAACAAAGTTCGGATTGGCCATTGCCGCACCGCGCCGGTAGGCCCGCCAGATCGCGGTCACATTGCAGCCTTTGGCATTGGTCGACAGGAAATAAACGTTGCAGTAGCCACCGGTTGCAAGCACGACGGCATCGGCTGCCTCGCTCCGGACCTCTCCGGTTACCAGGTCGCGATAGACGATGCCTCGCGTCCGACCATCGGCAACCACAAAATCCATGACCTCCGCCCGCGTATGCATCTTGACCGCACCGTTGCTGATCTGCTCGGCAAGCGATGAATTGGCCCCCAAGAGCAATTGTTGCCCAGTCTCGCCGCGGCAGTAAAAGGTCCGCTGCACCAGTACGCCACCGAACGAACGGTTGGCGAGCATCCCGCCATACTCGCGGGCAAAAGGTACACCCTGTGCTACCGCTTGATCAATGATCCCCGTGCTGCACTCGGCCAACCGGTAGACATTCGCTTCTCGGGCGCGGAAGTCCCCACCTTTTTGCGTGTCCATGAACAAGCGGAACACGCTGTCGCCGTCATTGCGATAATTTTTGGCGGCGTTGATGCCCCCCTGTGCGGCAATACTGTGGGCGCGACGCGGACTATCTTGAAAGCAGTAGCAGTGTACATCGTAGCCCATCGCGGCAAGTGAAGATGCCGCTGAGGATCCGGAAAGTCCCGAACCAACGACGATGATTTTGTATTGTGGTCGATTGCGCGGGCCAACGAGTCGCACCTTTTCAAGATGACTCGTCCATTTGTCTTCAATGGGGCCGGCGGGAATTTTGGCATCAAATTCCATCTGCTACATGCCTCCTTCGGAAAGTTGTGTCGCTAGGCCTGTTGCGGGCACCGGCATGAGTCCCAAATAAAACAATACCGGGACCGAGGCAAAGCCGATGAAGAGTGCGATAGAACTTAATGTGGCAAGCAGGCGAAAACTCCGATTGCGATCGGGATTATCTATGCCGAGCGTTTGGAATAAACTCCAAACACCGTGATTGATGTGCAATGCTAGTGCAGCCATCGCGACGACATACAGCGCTGCAAAAAACCATTTTTGAAAAGCATAATAAAGATTGGCGTAGACCTTTCCTTCGACAAATGGCGCGCCGCTGATTTTTCCAAACGTAAATTGCAGCAGATGAAAGATGACGAAGAGCAGCAGTAAAAAACCACTCACCATCATCCAACGGGCCGGGTTGCTCGCTTGCGAATAGTTATGCTGGGAATAATCCTGCTGCCGAGCCGCATGATTTCGCTGGGCAAGCACGATCACCGTATAGACGTGGAGCACGAGTGCGACGAGAAGGATGCCCCGCGCGATCCAAAGCAAAAAGCTGTACGGAACCAGCGGTTCGCCCATCGTCCGGAGAAAGTGAGCATAGATATCAATGTGGGGCACACCTGCGGCGTCGCTTCCGGTGAATACTTTCAGGTTTCCCAGCATGTGCCCCAGGACAAATCCGTAAAGAATCAATCCCGAGATCGCGACCACCATCTTTTTGCCCAGTGTGGTCTGATAAAGTGCTGTCAACCGCTGCATTCTGGTCTTTCCTGGAAGTGGCCTCTCTTTAATACGTTCGCCAGCGTATGCCAGTTTCCACCGTGATTTTATAGCCCATTACGGAGTAAACGGTAAGCCCGAACAGCCGATACCCTGTTCTCGCGGAGTGAAAGCACCGTATTGCTCAGGCATTGAGCGGAAGGGCGGTATGCCCTTCCGGGCCAAGTTGGACCGCAACATAGGTCACCAATCCCCGGGTCATTTCGATCGCTTCTCCTCCGCGATCAGCCTGCACGACCACCTCGACCGTGAGGGAGGTATTTCCAGTTTTGATGACCCGAGTGACAAAACTGACGACATCACCGACATGGATCGGTTTGAGAAATTCCACCCGATCGATTGCGACACTCACCAGTGGCTTTTCAGGATACCCTGCGGTGTGAAGCACGTGCCGCGCTCCAATGGCGCCCGCCTGATCGATGTAACTGAGAATAACCCCACCGAAGATGGTCCCGTGGGCGTTCGTATCCCTCGGCATCATCAGTGCCTTCAGAGCGAGGTATGGTTCCTCGGAAACAGGGTGCACAGCGTTTGCCTTCCGATAGGATCCGGATATCAATCCATGCAATCCATGCAACGTTTGCCGGATCTATTCCGATTCTTTTTTTAATTCAACATCCGTGCTCGGGGCATTTACCTGAACGCCTTCACCTCCGCCCACCTCGACGTCGACACCCGGTGCTTCTATATGAAGCGGTACCGGCGGTTTCGAATCGGAAGACTCGGTGTCCTGTTGGGCATTGCACCCGGAGAGAGTCAACGTGGCAACGACAGCAAGGATCAACGGAATTATTCGCATGGTTCGTATTCCTTTCAGGGCCAAAAGCAATCTGTACACGAGGCAGTGGTGTTCACGAGGCCGACTCCCTCAGGTAGCCTACTCCAACGATAGGCGTGTGGGCAGACCCCCGGGGTTGGGCGTGACGACAAGGGTGAAATGAGCTATTGTGTGCGCACATCGTAAGGAGCAAGAGTATGGAAAGAGCACAAAATGGCCAGCGGGGCAGCAGTCCTTGTCTGGAGCGCTGGATGCGGCGGTTGCTCCGCTTTGCCGGAACCTTCAATCTGTTTGCGGGTCTCGGGATGATCGTTCTGTACCATGAGGGCTATCGATTATTTGGGATCGAGAAACCGCAGTTGGTGATGCCGCTGCAATTGACAGGTGTGCTGGTGATGCTCTTTGGGGTCGGCTATCACCGGGTTGCTTCCCGTCCGGTAGAAAATTACGATCTCTTTCTGCTCGGCTTTTTGAGTAAAACCGGCGGGTCGATCCTGGGCATGTACTATGTTTTCTGGGGCCCGCTACCGTTGTTCTTTTTACTCTTTCTGTTTTTTGCCGACAT
>Ga0114919_10000365_pt1 | contig 34445 bp, 32 predicted proteins | sample BlataG_FD_88682 | JGI IMG/M metagenome (GOLD analysis project Ga0114919, IMG submission 88682) | Deep subsurface microbial communities from Black Sea to uncover new lineages of life (NeLLi) - Black_00105 metaG | ecosystem: Environmental > Aquatic > Marine > Oceanic > Sediment | place: Atlantic... | reverse complement strand
TTATATCACCGAAAACATAAAAAAGATAGTTTTATCAAGCGCCTGTTCGTTAGCAACCTTAGGCTTTGTAGAAGACGAAAAAAATATACAGGTTGAGGTGTTAGTAAGAGGCGGTTTAAACTGCTGGAGGAATAAATTCGAAAAACAGAAATCGATTGAAGAAGACAGTCCTAAGATTCCCCTGCTTGTTGCCACTGAATACTACAAAGGTAAAGTCGTCGCCTTTGGGACATTATCTATATTTTCGTCACTTGGAAGAGAATACGGGTTTTCTGCTTTTGATAATGATATAATAATTGCAAACATATTAAGATGGCTCACTTTAGATGTTGAATCCGAAGGACAAGCGATTACTATCGATTTACAAAAAGATTTATATTATTGGGCGAATTCTGTTGCTAAAGAAAAAAGGTGGGAAAGTTTTTCTGATTTAATTAATGTTAGTCTTAAATATTTTAAAGATAATTATAATTCAATAATGGAGGAATTAAAAGAAATTCAACAAGAAAGATATCAGAGAAAACAAGAGTATAAAAAGGATGTAAAAGAAGCTGTAAAAGAAGAAAAAGAAGAGGAAAAAGTTATAGATTTGATACCGAAGAGGAAGCAAGAAGATTTAGAAGATATCATAAGCGCAATTGAAAATGCTACGGGAGAAAAATTTGATCGCTCATTTAAGCCAGATGAGGAAGAATTTACAGAAGAAACTAATAAAAACGCACCAGAAGTATTCTCTGAAGAATTTCCAGACGATCTTAACAGTTTTACCGTGAAAGAATTGAAAAGTTATTGTAAAAAGAAAGAGATTAACCTCCCAATCAAAGCTAGAAAAGCAGATATCATTAAAATTATTAATTATGTTTTAGACAAAGATTATTCTTAATTTAACCTAAAAGTAAAAATAAGATGCTTCTTTTTCAAAATCACTGTAAACCATTTTTAATTCATAAATAGGTCTTTTTTTGAATAGATTTCTTTTTGTTTTAGGTTCAAATTGGCAGTTATCTCTAGCTGAGCTGGATAATGTATTGAAAAATTCGCAATTCAAAGGACGAATAACCGATTACTCGGCAAATATCGCGATAGTTGAGTTTGAATCGCTGCAAAAAAGCAGGTATTACGTAAACGATTTAATGAAAATTCAGTATATTTTAGGAGGATGCCAAAAGATCGCCGAGATATATGATTTTATTGATATCCAAACTATCTATGACGGGTTTCCGAATACAGTTGAGAAATTTAAAAAGATTGACCATTCTAGAAAGGAAATTTTGCAGGTTATAAACTCCACGCTTAATAAAATTTTCCCAAGAATAAAAAATGAAAGTATTTTTTACGCGGTATCCATCTATCCAAACCTTTTTGATGACATTTATTATTCTGATGTGTTGGTAAAACATTTTCTACCTTTTTTGAATAAATCCATTATGAGCTTATTAAAAGAGAACGGTGCTGAAAAATCGTTATATTATAAGTACCCCGAAAAAAACATTAAAGCGGGTAATTTAAATCCAATTTTCCCTCATCACTTGATAACATATGGCTTATTCAATAAAGATCGAGCAGAAATTATATTTGGTTTTACAGAAGAAGGAGTATATATCGCGCGTACTTTTACGGCTGACGATCCGAATTTTAAAAAAAAAATTGACGAAGAAAGGCCATTTAAGGAGTTCAAAAGCAATATTTCGCCAAAATTGGCTATTATAATGTTAAATTTTTTAAATTTATTTGAAGAAAGAGAAAATAATATAATTCTTGATCCATTTGTGGGAAATGGTACTATTCTTTTATTTGCAGTAATAGAGGACTTTCAAATTTATGGTTCTGACATTGATGATACCAAAATTAAGAATACTTTGCGTAATTTAAATTGGTTATTAAATGAGCTTGAGGAACCAATTCCACTTTTGTTAAATGAAAGAGTTAAAAAAGCAGATATTAAGAAATTGTCATCTTCTTTTAACAAGGAATATTTTGACGGGATATGTACAGAACCAGAATTGGGCCCTTTTTTTAAGGAAAAACCCTATTACACAGAAGCCAAAGAGCTTATTGATTCAAAACTAAACTCGATTTATGAAGCTACTTTTAGAGAAGGTTATAAAGTTTTAAAACCTAAGCGTAGAATAAGTATTGTATTACCGATCTTCAATACAATTGATGGAGGCGAAGTTCAATTAAAAATTGAAGAAATAGCTAAGAAGTACAACTTTAAACTAGTGCCGATGTTAGATCTAAACAGAATAGTGAATAAATCGAACCGAAAGCTTCAATTTAAGAAAGGACAAGTTAGAGCTATAATCGATGCTAAAAAGGATCAAATAATAAAAAGAAAGCTTTATGTTTTCGAAAAGATGGGCTGATTGGGATAAAATATGAATCTTATCAAAGTTTTAGACCAAATTGAACAAGCCTTAGAAGGAGAAGCTCACCTTGACGGGTTAGCTAGAAAAAAACGAGATCCATTTAAAATCTTAATATCTACAATATTATCTGCAAGATCTAGAGATATAAATACTAGAGAAGCTACAAATAGTTTATTTACAAAATATAAAACTCCAGAAGAAATCGCAGAAGCGAGCGTAGAAGATTTAGAGACATTAGTTCATAAATCAGGCTTTTATAAGGTTAAAGCGGCTCGCATTAAAGAAGTTTCTCGAATAATAAAAGAAGATTATCAAGGAATTGTACCAAAAGAATTTGAAGAGTTAGTTTCTCTACCTGGAGTGGGCGCTAAAACAGCTAATTGCGTATTAGTATATGCCTTTAAAATTCCCGCAATTCCAGTGGATGTTCACGTTCATAGAATCCCTAATAGATTAGGTTGGATAAAAACAACTAAACCAGCACAAACCGAAGAAGAATTGAAGAGAATTATTCCTCGAGATCAATGGATTAGAGTGAATCGATTATTTGTGCGGTTTGGACAAGAAATTTGCTTACCAATTCGTCCCAAATGCGATGTTTGCCCTTTAAACGTCATTTGTTCTAAGGATTTTTCGATGGAAATAGCTATGAGAAACAAAAGAAAGAAAAAGAAATGATTTTAGTAAGTTTCAAAGGATTTCTTCTTTCGTTTAAAAACAAAGCCGGTTGAAAAACCTCCTAATAAGCCAAAAATATGAGCAAAATAGTTGATTCCAGGCGAAAACGAGGAAAATACGAAATAAAACACATAAAATAAGCCTAAAATTATTAAGGGAGTGTCTCTTTCCGCGATTAATAACGATAAGGTAGCTCCAATCAATCCAAAAATTGCACCAGACGCGCCTAGGCTTATTACATTTAAAGGTAACAAAAATAATGAAAACATATTTCCAATTAATCCTGAGATGAAGTATATCAATAAGAATTCGAATTTAGAAAAATTGAGCTCGACATAAGTTCCAAAAAGCAAGAGTGCGATCATATTAGAGAAAAGGTGCATAATGTCACCATGTAAAAACATTGAAGTAAAAAGGCGCCAAATTTCAAGTTCAACAATGATTTTGCTATTAATTTGAACCAATTGATAAAATAAATCCTCGAAAGCTAAAGAGAAAAAAAAGTAAAAAAGTACATTTATAGAAATCAGAAATATAGTTATCCTAGCTTTCTTAAAATTTGATGCATCTAAAACAAACATAACTTAAATATCCCAACAGATTTGATACAATTAGTATTTTATAATATTTTAATATAAATAGATATAATAACTATAATATTTATCAATATTTTGTAGGCAAAATGGAAAATCGTAAATTATTTCGTTCAAAAATACAGTTGTTATTTACGCTATATTTTAATGGCTATTTGAGAGATATTAGGCTATTTAAGGCATTTTTAGATGTTCCTCTAAAAGAATTTATACCAAAAGAAATACAGGATCAAGTTAGAATTTACAACGATGCCCCAGTTCTATTTTACTTCAATAAAGAGCGACCAGAAACACTTAGAACGATCTCTGCCCCCCATATGATTTCGATCATGTTACAAGAATTAATCTTGAATGAGAATGACGATTTACTTATTTTAGGAGCAAAGAGCGGATATGTCGCCGCGTTAGCTCATAAATTAGCTCCAAATGGTAGAATTGTAATAATAGAAGCAAATCCAAAGATAGCAAATGTTACTTTAGAAAATTTAAGAAAAGCTAATCTTCTTGAGAAAGTTGAAGTTATCGTAGGAAATCCTTTGTTAGGGTTTCGTGAACGATATCCTTGGCAAAAAATCCTCGTAACTGGTGCTATAAAAGAAAATCGTATATCTACATTATTAAAACAACTCGATCCGAACGAAGGCGTTTTGTTCGCTCCAATTGGCGAAGATTTGATTCAAACATACACCCAAATAATTCGTTATGAGGAAAATTTTTATGGAAAGAAGCATTTACAAGTAAGGTTTACACCACTAATGACTCAAGTTGAATTAGACGAATTAAAATTGGATAAAGATTTTGAAGAATTGGATGTAACAATCAACAATTCAAGAGCAGATAAATTTATTGACATTTCTAATATGAAAAATATATCCGTTAATTATGAATCTACTATATTGGATGAAGTAAGGCTAGAACCTTATTCAAAAAGTCAATCTTACGATATAAAACCTGAGAATATCTTTTATGCTTTTCTACAGCATAAGGACCAAACAATCAATTCGGCAAATAATAAGGAAAACCTAGAATACTTAGAAAATATAATTAATTCTTTAGAACAAATAAAAACATATAATAACTTTATTAGAAAAGAAATTGAAAAAAGGAAAATTTCTAATTCCTCAGTAATTGATAAAAAAATAAAAGTAATTGATAAATATCAACTTGAGGTCAATAGCGTACAAAAAAGAATAATGAAAGAGATGAGTAAATTCCAAAAATAATAAGATTACACTAAAAACTGCTCTTTATTAGCAATTATATTTTCCATACTTTATTGCTGCGTTAACGAATGTTCTCACATTTTCTATCGGAATTTCTTTAAATATAACCGTACTAGGACCTATGATAAAGCGTCTATTTTCTTTCAAAGCGGTCATTAATTCTTTTACATGAGATTCAATTTGATCTTGAGTTCCATACGGAAGTGTATAAGATACGTCCCCAAAACCGACTATTAAAAAATCTGGATGGTGTTCATTTACATAATAAGGGTCACATCCTCCTTCAAACCCTTGTAATCCTTGGAATCCAGCTTTCTTAAAAGATGAGATTAATTCTGTGACATCTCCATCACTATGAATTTGAGAAATCATACTGGCATCAGAAATTATTGAAGTAATTTCCTTATAATAGGGTAAAAAATCTTTTTCCCACCGTTCAGGTGAGATCATCGGGCGCCCTTTATAAGCTACATCGTCCAAAAGAGTCAAAATTTTTCCTCTTCCCCCTGTTGCGTTTATCAATCCTTCAATATTAATTTGAGCTAAATTAGCATAAAACTTAATTAAATCTCGATATAATTTTGTATTTTTTTTTAAATTTCTACTAAAGGCAACGATTCCCATGCTTCTCCAAACTTTATCAAAAATACCATCAACCGTTAAAACAGGAAAAATATAAGGTGAAATTTTTTCATAAAAATTTATAGTCCTTTTAATTATTTCACTATTGTCTACTTCCTTTAAATTAGCAGTTAGTTCATTTAAAAGGTCTAAATTAGCTATGTATCCGCCTTCATAATATGAAGTTTTACGTCTCGTTGATTGTCCATCTTCTTTTATTCTAACGATTTTTCCCATCCCATCGCGAACTTTAACGCTTTTTATTTTAAAACTTAAGGGAAATGGAGCAAAAATAGAATCAAACTTTAAAGCAAAAGGAATGTCGAAATAGAGGTTATTGAATAATCTCTCGCTATGATTGTTTAATATCTTTTCTTTATTTTGATTGATAAATTCTTCTGTAATGTATTGAACGTGTGTAGGAACTCTGTCTAGCTTTTTCCGTTCATTGTCGTCGTAAACTGCTAAATAACGCTCGCACGAATTCATATAACTTATAATAATGAAAGTTTACTATAAAACTGTTATTTAATGATGATTTTAAATTAAATAAAGAATAAAAAAATGGATAGTAAAAAAGATTTTTTAAGTATATTTTTCCTTAAACTCCTTTAACTTTGCTAATACTTCGTCTCTTAAAGAACCAATAACTAATTTATCTGTTTTGATATCTTTAGCAAACTGCATAAATTGATGTAAAACAGGCCCCGGGGGAAATTGGTCTCTCATATCTTCTATGAAAGAGCTTAAGACATTTCCGGTTATGGTTTGATCTATTTTCTTTAAAACATTTGAAAAAAGATCGTTAATAAGAGCACTTTTCTCTGAACTTATTGAAGTAATAGAACCCTTAACAGTTTGAGCGGGGGGGGTCACTTGATTATCAGAGGATTGAGTTAATTCGGAGCCTTCACGGCCTTGAACAATGATCTCTGGCTCATATCTCGGATATTCACCCTGTCCTGAACAACTATAATTAAGACTTAATGATTCATTTCCCTTCAATTCAGCAATCTTGACTTGTAATTCAGATTCTTCCCCAATTTTCACTACATTATAACCATCGATGTTAATATTAGTTAAATCAAAACCTCTAGGGATTTTTTCCTTAACAATAATATTTTCTAATTCTACATTTCCCTTATTTTGAATTCTAACGCTGATGGAGAATTCTCCTTCAGACATTCCAGGTTTTATGCTTTTAAGCGTTTTCAGTTTACGCTTAACGTATTTCACTTTGATCTCTGGTTCTATATCTGGAGATTTAGTGAATAAGTTTCCTTCAACTGGGCTATTTATTTCTATTTTCACAGGAGTTTTATAAAGCATTTCTGTAGGTGGTCTTGGATTCCTTGCCTTAAGTGGGTAAGAGACAATTAATTTAGCGTTTTGGATAAATTCGTTCGATAGATTGAAAAGTCCGATGATAATTTGGTGTTTTGAGTCTGGACTTTGGTCACTCGGTGCAAGCTCAAGTTTTTTAGTAAAATCAGTTCGAGAACTAATTTCTATATTTCCTAGCGTAACTTTTACCTGATTTATTAATGGTGGTACAAAATCTTGAGGAATTTCATCAAGAATGTTAATTACTCCTATAACTGAAGTACCATTATTAATAACGGTATTTTCTATTACCATGTCAGTATTCGCGTAGGCATCGACTTCTGGAGGGTTAATAGATTTGTTTATAGTGGCGCTTAAAACGGGGTACACAGTGGACTCTTTATTGATTTCACCAACAACTCTGGTAAGCACTACAAATAACGGTGTAAATTCGATTGAGGAACTTAATTCAGGAACGTCTTTAGATTCAACTTGAAAATCAAAATCCCACGATTGTTCAGGATTGAGTAATCGATTAGGGGCTTGAGATACAACATTTTCGGGCCCCGTAGTAATTTTATGTGACACCTTAGCGTTTTCTAATCTTACTTGAAACTCTGACTCGTTAATAAATTCCACACTACAATCCCACATTCCTGGTTGAGATCCCTCGTCTCTATCAATTCCAGACATCGAATCAGTGAGCCCTCTCACTTCTGGATTAAGCATTGTTAGTTTATAATTATTTATTAAGTAAGTGACATCTAATGTTCCTAAGGCTTTTACATCATTATCCTTTAAATTTACCGTACAAGTTAATTCTAACTCAGCTCTTTGTTGTCCTTCTAACGATACGATATCCCAACTCAAAAATCTTAATTCTGACTCCTCAATTATACCAGTAACACCAGTATTAGGATTAAGAATTTCAATTTCTTGGAAGAACGAGGGTATCTCTCTTTTCACTTTAATGTTTGATATAGGTATATCTAAGGGATTCGTTAATACTAATTTCAATTTGCATTTATTTTCAGTTTTAAACAAAAATACGTTATTTACTTTATCTGAAATTGACACAGTAGTATCAAAAATTTCGACAACCTTAAGTGAAGGTTCTTTTAAATTTTGAATTTCGTATTCGCTTGTATATTCTTGAGTAGGGTTTAAAATCCCAACATCCAATTCTCTCGAACTAATTGTTGTGTTAATAATTTCTTTTAAATCGCATCCTAAATTCCATAATCGACTTTTCTGGGAAGGGTTCTTTATTGAAATTTTTCCTTTTCCTTTAATTTCCTTTTGGTTTAATTGACCATCTAAAAGAGTTTTTTCATTTTCTGTAATATCAACGATTATTAAATCAGACATTTTCTCTATTACCTTACCATTTATTGTTTTATTGACATATTTTTAACAATAAAAAAATAAAGTTCAAAAATATAAATTTTAGGAAATAGAGAATTTTTAAATCAAAATTAGGATTATTTAATTAACTTGAAAGATCAAAATAATTTTTACTTTTGGCAAATTATCACGCAATTTAACATTTTAATGAAATCTACCATAGAAGGACCTAATTGTATAGATCCTCAAATTTGTAAGGGCGATTGTTGTTCTATCAAAATTGATGTTCCAAAAATTCTAGCTGAAGAATATATTAAAAGAGGATATGCCAGTAGGAGAGATTTCATTAGAAGCAACACATTTACTTTTCAATTAAGGTTTAATGAAAAAACGGGAAAATGTTTTTTATTTGATAAAGAAAGAAATGGATGTTTGATTCACAAATCTGGAATTAAACCTCCCCAATGTTGGATTTATCCTACAGGATTCTCAAATCCGAATAATAATGAAATTAATTGTAAGAAAAGCTCTGGATGGAAAATCATTAATATTGCGAAGGCAAAAGAAGCCGAAAAGCTTTTGCAAAAATATATTTTTCTATGTCATATTGAAGCTAAAAAAGAATTAAGATTAATTAGAGAGAGATTAGGTTATAAAGATAGTAGAAATTCAAAATTGAAGTTTAAACTTTTAAAAGAAGAGCTTATGAGTATTGCTCCAAGTCATTTAGGAGGGTTTAAAGATTTATGGGAAAATTTCGGACTTTTACCTGCTGAAGGTATGTCTTTACAAATGAAAAAATTTTGCTTTATTCATAATAGTAAATGTAATTATCTCTCTGATAATTTCTTGAGCTGTAATAAAATCTGTGAAGTGGTAGCAAACAAATTAATCGAATTCCTACAAATTAATCTTTATCCATACATTAAAAAAAATAGTTCGGATATCTGCGGCGATTATCCTTTATATAAATTGTTTAACCACAGCAAATTATTCTCTGTTTAATAATGTTGTGTTATTTAGGAATTTTGTCGGATAGCAAAATAGTTATTAGTCTTACTACATATTGAATATTCTGGAGATAATATCTACGTATTACTTATTTTTAAGATTATTATCTATATCTGTTTAAATAAGATTTATATATTAGATATGAAATATATTTTATTAAAACTTAATGTGATTTAATGTCATTTGGAGAAAAATCCTTATCTGAATTAACCGAGAAAGTTTTTTCTGAGAAATATGAATTTGTTGATGGGCCGCAAAAATTAAAAGGGCTATCCGGTAAATACTGGACGTTTAATGCGGTTATTAATAACGGGAAGCATGGTAGATATGGCGTATTTGTTCGAGATTGGAAAAGAGAAATATCTATTACACAATTAAGACAACTGCATAAAGCGTGCGTTGATATCCCCGAGATAGAAGGGGGGATTATGATTTGTAATATTGCTACAGATTTTTCGCGTGATTATAGTACTCAATTTGGAATTCAGCTTCTATCAAGAGGGCATTTAGTCTCCAAATTGAGGAATAGAGAGTTCCAATTTTAAAATTTTTTAGTTCTATAGGCACATAGGCACATTCTCAAGAAAGTAAATTTATTTAATTCTCATTCTATTTACTTAAGTGTATTATATTAATTAATTATTAAACCTACAAAGTGGTATATTTTGCTTACAAAAAGAGTAAAAAGCGTTGAATATGCGATAAGAGAAATAGCTGCTGTTGCCGATGAAGTAGCTAAAAGTGGTAAAAAAGTTTATCATTTAAATATTGGAGATCCAGTTGCCTACGACTTTCCTACTCCAGAATTTATTTCAAATGCGTTATTTAATGCTAGTCGCAAGGGTAAAAATTATTACGTCAATTCACTAGGTGTTATTGAGCTACGAGAAGAAATTAGTAGAATTCTTAATGAAAAGCAAAACCTCAAAATTGGAATCGATGATATTCTGGTTACTTCAGGAGTTACTGAAGGAATTTATTTTATTGTAGCGGGATTAATCGAAAATGGAAAAGAATTACTTATACCAGGTCCATCGTATCCATTATATATTAATTATGCTAAATTTTTTGATGGAAAACCAGTTGAATATGAGCTTAACGAGGATGATGATTGGAAGCCTAACATTGAAGATTTGAGGAAAAAAATTACTAATAAAACTCAAGCAATATTAATATGCTCTCCAAATAATCCAACTGGAGCTATGTACGGAGAGAAAAATATTAAGGAAATAATAAATTTAGCTGGAGAATATGATTTACCTATTTTATCTGATGAAATTTACGATCAAATTACATATGATAAGCCGTATGTCTGTCCCGCCTCCTTAACCAAAGACGTTCCCATTATTGGCTTAAACGGTTTTTCAAAAACGCATTTAGTAACTGGGTGGAGGCTCGGATATCTTTATTATCACGATCCTGAAAACAAACTCGACGAATTAAAGAATGGCATAGCAAAAATGGCGAGGGCGCGTCTATCTGCTAATTCTGTCGCTCAGTTCGCGGCAATAGAGATTTTAAGAACTTCAAGCAATCACACCGTAGAAATGGTAAAAAAATTAAAAGAACGACGGGATTACTCGTACAATAGATTGCGAAAAATTGAGGGAATAAGTTGCGTTAAACCTAATGGTGCGTTTTATCTCTTCCCAAAATTAGATCTTAAAGAATTAGGAAAATGGAAAGACGATAAGGAGTTAGTAGTGGGTTTGCTTAAAGAGACAGGCGTCTGTACCGTTTATGGTTCTGGTTTTGGAGATTATGGAAAAGGACATATGCGAATAACTTTTTTACCAAATGTAGAAATCCTTGAAAAAGTATATAACTTAATTGAAGAATACTTAAAGTAAAGATTGAATCTAACAAAATTTTTGATTTTTCAATATCTTTTATTAATTTTATATTAGCCACTTAACATCTGTTCTAAAAACTATTAAATTTTAAAAGTCCTTTAAGTTTAAAAATGGTGAAGGCTAATAATTTTAAAAGAACAAATAATCTCTTAGCCAAGGATTAATACAATTTTTTATTTATATTGATAAAATAATTAATATATTAATTAAAAATGAAATGTAATGGTTTTATGCTATGATTATTAGAATCAATTCGTTAGAGAGTACAATTGAAATTTTTTATGAAAATTACATACATCTTCACGGTTTTTTAAAATTAAAAGCAAAAGATGAAAAAAATAACAAGGAGTATGTTATTATCGTTCAGATCCTTAATGAACAAACAATTACGGATTACGTATTAACGCGTCAAAAATTAAGGAATGTAAAAATGACAGATTATATTAAATCAGAATTAGAAATGGAATTGCAATATGTCATTCAAGGTCGTCCGATTATTTTTGTAGAAAAAGATAATAATTCTAAAAAAGAGATTCCCCATACCATAAATGTCTTTTTTGAAATTGAAGATTTAATGGAAAATAAAGTGCTAACACCTCATTCCATGGAAATCCCAGAAGATCAGAGCGATGTTTACGAATACTTAAAAAATATATTCCCGCCCAATGGAATTTTTATGGGATATTTAGCGTCTGAAAAAAAAGTAGAGGTTTATTTTCCTTTTAAGTATTTAATGTATCATTTTTTTATAGCAGGTGCTACGGGAATGGGAAAATCAAACTTAAACCAGGTGTTTATCGATGGATTACTCCAGCATAATGCTCAAATAATACTTGGTGGCAAAGGAAATAAGATATCAATGCTAGCAATAGATATGCACGACGAATATGCTTTAGGTTGTATTAAATATGGAGTAAACGATATTTGCAAAGCCGTAAATTATAATAAAGAGTTGATAGGATCGTGGTTTTATCTTTATCCAAATAAAGGAATTCCGCCAACAGAATTAAGAAGCGTTGCGGAGCCTTGTCTGATAAATTACCAAGAAATAAAGCCTGAAGATCTTTTTGCAACGGGTTCATTCAATGATTTACAAGTAGGAGCTATTTTTTCAGCCTATAGGAGCGATCAGGAAGATTATATTGAAAATCTATTGACAGACGGATATCGCCCTCCTGGCGGCCACGATGAAAAAACGATGGCTGCAATAAGGAGAAGAATGCATTGGTTAGAATATTCGGATATGTTTCAATCTAATGCTGCAAGCAAATTACCAGAAATCGTAAAAAAATTGGAAGCAGGAGGATTAATTGTTTTTAACGCCTCGATGATTTCAGATTTAGAACAATTTCTTTTTAACAGCGTTTTGGCTAGAACTTTGTTTGATTTGCGAAAATCGCTCAAATCTTCTTCAGATATAGCTACTTTAGAAAAAAAATTAGACCAAACATTACCTCAGAATTTTTATCAAAATTATAAAAATAATCTAAAGGACTTATACGTAAAAACTGAAACAATGGTTAAAGATCCATCAGAAATGCCAATTATAATCTTTACAATTGAGGAAGCTCCTAGCATATTGCGCCCGGAAATGATGAGATATAATAATGTATTTAAAGATATTTCACGTCAAGGAAGAAAGTTCAATTTGGGATTAGAAGTAATATCTCAACAGTATTCCCCCATAGACGATACTATTTTATCAAATATGAACACGGTAATTAACTTGCCTTTAAGGTCTGAAAAAGAAAAAGCAGTAGCTGCTAAGACTTTAGGAGGGGGAATTCAACATAGCGATTTGGAATCATTAACTGGAACGAGAGGTATCGCGTTAATATCTGGAATTTGGCTAACTAACTTTCAAAAATTAAAAATACCTTTATACGATGAATACTTTGAGGGTCATTCGAAAAAGTTTTACGAAGATTTCTCGAAAAAAATAACATCTTTAGGGATATCTCCACCCCCCACTGCGCTTCCATAATAATATAATTAAAATTTTTAGGTGAATAATAATTTCTTTTAATTTCGAATTAATCTCGTTAGAAAAATCTTTTGAAGAAAGACCGGAAATATCTATTGATGAAGATGTTAAAAAATTTAAAGAATTCATTAAAGAAAGAAGAGCTAAATGGACTGAAGAAGAAAAGATCGAACTTGAAACAGACAAATTTGATAACGACGAGAGTTTAAGAAACACAAGCTCATTATTTAGTGATATGAATCATCAATCAATAAAGGGTGAATTGTTCGATTATATAAATAACAATTATAAAATAATTGGTTTTGATGAGAGTTCAAATACACTCAGTGGAACTTATGCTAAATTAGCTTCTTTCAAATTTGGAGAATGTCAAGTAACTTTTAAAGATGGAAAATATCACAAAGAAAAAATTATGTATAAACCTATTACTACTTACATAGAAGATAACGAACATAAGCTTATTATATACAAGACTGTAATTGAAAATTTCGTAAAAACAATTAAACGAAATTTTTACAAAGGTAATTTGAAAGACAAAGTTGATAAATTAGAAGAGTGGTACGAGTCGACATATAAACAAAAGATTGAAGAGCATATCAGTGCACACGCTTTTTATTACCCAACAATGGGACATGTAGTAGATAGAATAAGAACCGCTGATGAAATTCTAAAATCTTTAATTAGAATTAAAGAAGAAAGTAATTGGGGGAAAAATAAAAATGTTGTATTCCTTGGAGATGGCATTCAAATGTTTCGCCAGCATATCTTTCCTCCTGTCGCATTCACGGAATTATTTTATAGGTTCATTCAATCGTACGATATAAAATACTATAGTTTTTCGAAGACATGTCGCTTAAGAGATGCTCAAGGAAATTTTTTATTGCCCATATGGTCAGAGGTATATGAGGATAGCTTCTTAGTTGAATTACCAGATCTCTCTAAGTATACTAAAAGTAAAGCATATCTTACAAGGTTGCAAAAAGATAGCTCCGCTCTTAGATTTGATATCTGCGATGATTTAGATACAAAAGACGCAATGTATATCCTTAAGAATTTGATTCCATATTCTCCACAAGGATATCCCCTATGTTTGGTGGGGGCACACGAAGCAAGCACTTTATTGGTGTCGGAATATAATAAGTTTGATGCCGCATTCATGGAACTTAAATACGATAAAAAAACAAAAAAATTCGCACAAAAATGGAGACTAAAAGTATTAGGAAAATAAATGTTTTTAATTTAAATGATTTTAGGAGAAGGAATTTATATGATTAAAATTGTACACATATCTGATTCCCATTTAGGTTATAGAACAAGAAGAGGTACAACAAATAAATGGGCAATCCAAAATTATTCTAAACCTTACGAACAAGAAATTTATGATTTGTTTCTAGATGTTATGGAAGATATTTCTAAGATTAAAGATTTGGACTTTATAATTCATTGCGGTGACATGTTCCACAATCCTTCTTTATATAGCTCATATCCTCCGCCAGAGCCCGCAAGAAGAACTTTTAAAGAGGGTTTAGATATTTTTTTTAAAAACACTAAAAATCAAACTCCTTTCATTTATATTGAGGGAAATCATGGAGTCTTTAGAGGGTATGAGTATACGCCGTTTGAATCACATATACAAAAAGAAGAATATCCAAATCTTTATTATTTTAAAGAAAGAGATTTGACTAATGCCATTAATAATAACCAACCCTTAATGTTAGAATTTCCCTCAAAGGAAGTGAGATTTTACTTGTTCCCTTTTTTTGAATTTAAATATTTTGAGACATACGAAGTGGCATACGATAAATGGGTAGAACTACAGCGACCAAATAAAAACGACAATTTTATTAATATTGCGGTTGCGCACGGTTCAATTGCCGACGGCACTTTACATAGAAAAGTCAATTCTGATGATTTTGGTTACGATTATGTAGCTCTGGGGCATGAACACGGATTAAAAAAAGTTTCCAAGAATCACTATTATTCAGGAAGCTTACTCCCAATGAATTTTAAAGAAGCTTACGAAAAACAAGGGTATCTAAAGGTAGACATAGATAAAAAGGCTAAAATCTTAAATATTGAAGAAATCTCTACAAATGAGTTACTCAAAAGAACTTTTGAAATTATCCCAATCGATGCTAGCCCTCAACACACTTCCGCAGATTTAGAAGCTCTCATCAGAAATGAATTGAAACCGTTTATCTCTGCCGAAGGATTTGACCCCAAAACTGCTGCTAGGCTGAAATTCAACTTTTCAGGGGAAATAACATTTAAAAAAAATTGGCAAATTAACGATTTAATGACGAAAATCCGGAGCGAATCTTTTTCTCAATCTGATAAGTTTAATATTCTTCAAATAATCTGGAAGATTTTCGATAAATCTGAGAATGCTGAAAACGACACTAGCGCTGGCTTAATTCAGGATTATATATTAGAACACCCCGATGAAGAGTTTAAGTCTTTTGTTAAAGAAAAATTAACTGAGGACAAATCCCAGTTTGATGTAGACAAGCTAACTCAATTCGGAATGAAAGCTTTAAAAAAAGCGTTAAAATTCATGGAAAAAGAAAAAGAGGTGTAAAAATTGTACATTACAAAGCTTACATTTAGGAATTTCATGGGATATAAGCAATTGAGCCTTCCTAAAGGCACTGAAGAATTTCCTAAAGGGCTAATACTCGTTAGTGGTAAAAATTCCTACGGTAAATCGAGCATTTTCGAAGGAATTGTGTTTGCCTTCTTTGGATCTAAAATATTTAAAGGTCGAAAAGCCGCTTCCTTTATTACTTATGGGGAATCTAAAGCGGAGCTTACAATATTTTTTACTTTAGACAACAAAAAATATAATATTTTTCGTAGATGGGGCAGAACCGGAGCTACAACTACAAAATTGTTTGAATGGGACAAAACTACATACCGCGAAATAAAGAATTTTAATATTGAAAAAATTTTTGAAATTTCTTCAGAGCAAGCGTTAAGTACGGTATTTGTAAGGCAAGGGGAAGTGGAAGAATTGGCAAATAAAAAAGGTGCCGATTTAAGGGAAATGATAATTGACCTTTTTAGGTTAGATCTCATAGATGATGCGCTAAATTTCCTGGATATCGAATCTAAAAAGAAAAGATTTAGTAAGGAAAATTTAGAAAGGAACAAAGTTCCAATTGAGCGAATTGAAGAAGATATTAATCGCATCACTCTTGAAAATGCGAACTTCGAAAAGGTTGTTAAGGAAAAAAAGAAAAAAGAAGAAGAATATGGACAAAAAATTAAAAAATATCCCTCAGATGAATTAATAACAAATTTGGAAAAGCTGTACAGTCAAAAAAATATTGTTAACGATAAGTTTCTTTCGTATAAAAAGGATTTTGAAGAAAAGATTAAAAGTACAGAATTAAACATTGAGAATTTTAAACATTTAAAAAAAATCGTAGATAAAATTGAGGATACTCTAAAAGAAAAGAAAAAACTAAACCTAGAAAAAGAACTTATAGAGAAAAGAAGAGAAGCTACTATTAGAGGTCTAGGAAAAACAAAAGGAAAAATTGAAAATAGTAAAAGGAAAATAAAAAAAATGGAAGATAGCTTAAAATTTAAAACAAGGGAAGGGGGACTAGAAAGCGCTCGATGCCCCACTTGCCAAAACGAATTAACAAAAGAGCATTTTGACGAGATGATACTGGAATTTAATACGGATCTTAAGATAAACTATGAAAAAGTTAAATCTATTACAATAATAATAGATGATTTTGATGTGGAAATTAATTCGTACCAAAGCAAGTTAGAAAAAATTAATGAAAGTGTTATAAGAATACAAGGTTTAAAGGACGACTTTGAAAATTACCAGAAATACGAATCAGAATTAAGGAAAGTTCAAGAAGAATTAGACGGTTTCCTTACGAATTCTCAGTCAAAATTCGCTGATACTCAACCTGAAAAAATTAAATTACTCTCTATCGAAAAAGAAAAACTTTACATCGAATTAAATGCTATTACAATGGATATTAAAGAAAAACAAAATAATATTAAAAAAAATATCGATAGGATTGTAGATTTGCGCAATGAGATTAAACATATGAAGAAACTGGAAAAAGAAATTGGAGAATTTGAAATTGATATTGATCACATTAGTAAAGCAAAAGAATTCGTAAGGAGGTTTGTAACTGAATATATGGTTGTAAAGCGATTAGTAAAAAATATCGCATCAACAACTAATAAATATATCAAAGATTTTACTTCAGGTCAATATAGCGATCTAACTATTGACTTGTTCGGTACAAAAAAGACGGGATTATCGCTAAGAATCATGGATAATTTCAATGGCGTTCCTGAGTCAATAGAAGTCCTCTCTGGAGGAGATAAAACCGCTTTGGGGATGGCTTTACGATTAGCAATATCCGAATTAATGAGCAAAATTCGACCTACAAAGGAATCACCAAAAAAAAACCCTAAAATTGACTTTCTTCTATTGGACGAACCTTTAGCTGCGCTCGACGAAACCAGAAGAGAGAGAATTCTTAAACACTTAGTAAAATCAAAAACATTTTCACAAATTTTCCTTATAACACATACAGCTATCCCATCAGATTTCAATACACATAGAATTATAGTTAATAAAGATCATTCTACGGGCATAAGCACTGCAAGATTCGAGGGAGAACCTTCCCAAATTATTTATTAATCTCTAATTTCGATTATAATGGAAAAAAATCTAATATTCGTTAAAATCCTAATTTTTTAAATGCATTAACATAAACATCAAGAAATAATAAAAAAAAGAAAAGTGGAAATTTAATATGAATTTGTTTATATATCTCGCGCCTTAATGGTTTTTCTTCCATTTGCTTGAGCACGTCGAATGGCATTGTCAAGTATCTTTGTTATTATGCCATTAAATTTATCTCCATCAAGCACGCCTGAGCTTGTGTTACAATCCTTTGCTTTTATATACTCTCGAACTTTTGATTTTACATATAGGGGTTCTACTTTAGACATTTTTTTTTCATCCTCTTCTTATAATTCTTATAAATATTAAAAAATCAGATTATAATTGATTTTTTATCAATATTAATTTTACCATTTGAGTTTTTAAATGTTTTGGCAAATTTTAATAATTTTCCAAATGATTTTCCAAATACTACATTATTTGAACCACTATGGAACTTAAGACATTAATCGTAAATGTGCTATTTTATTGATGCAGAGAGAAAAAAATGAAATCCTATTAACAATTCAAAACATTACGATTGATCTAAGAAGGGTAAATTAAGAAAAAAAAGAGTAGTTTTTTGTTATTTTGTTTTAGCGAAGAGAAATTTATTTTTTTCTCTATTTTGGTGGAGCAAGCACGATTTCAATGCTTGATACATTATTTGTTTGTCCATTTTCTCCTTCGAGCTGCTCGGTGCTGAGGGTAATTCCTTTGTATTCAGTTCCTTTTAAGAATCTATTTCTTAAAATCTCACATACATCAACAGCATGAGAAATAGCTCTACCTCTGGCCTTAACTGTGCAATCTTCTCCTTTATTGAGGGTCATCATAGTGGCCATAACATAATTCATAGTGGGTCTACGTCCAACAAAGACCGAATTTTCTTCTTTTCGAGGCATTCTTTTTTTCACTTCCGTATTTTCTTCAGGCATTTTTTTTTTCACTTCAGTATTTTCTTCAGGCATTTTTTTTTTCACTTTTTTGTTTTGTATTTTTTGTATACTGTATCGTTGTTATCTCGTAATTTTTTATTACGATTTTTAAACTACATTTTTTAAAATATTTTTCTTCATAAAAATTTTATTATCTTACTAATAATGTGATTTAATATTCTATAATCAGATTTTCAATTCAATTAAAGGTGTTTTATCAATCTACTTCTCTAAAGTATTTTTTAAGAAGGTTTATAATTCAAATGTAACTTTTGGAAAATCTTAATAAAAAAAAATATAAAAAATTATAAACCTTTTAATTTTACTCCAAGAAACATTAGAAACCAAGCGAGAAAAACTAGTCCCATTCCTATAATGCCCCAAATTTGCGTGGAGGTAAATGTTCCAAGAGGCAAAGGGGGCAGTAGACCTGTAAGTGCAAAGAATAATTCAATTAATACAAACAATCCTCCCGCCAATAGGAGGAACGCTAAAATTACAGTAAATCTTGTTGGTGGAGTCCAAGGCATTTAATATCACCTAATTTATTAAAATAAATTGTGTAATTAACATTTATTAATTATTGATATAAAAAGTTTGATATACATAAACAAGAAGTAAATATTTGATTTTATTTAATTTAATTTATTTGTTTTTGGGGGTTGTTTCTCGGAACTTTCTTGGTTTTTATCATTTTTTTTCTTTTGATCTTCATCGTCACCTTGAAAAATATCCCAAATTATGCTTATTACGAGGAGCACTGATATTATGACTAGTAAAGGAATTAATAACCCAGACTCTGTTAAAAGAATCTTTACCCATCCAATATATGGTATTCCCCCTATTACTACACCTATTATACGAGACTCTGGGACAGGTGCTCGATCAGGTAGTGAGTTAGCGTCCCCTTTAGTCCTGAAATACCATGTATCTCCTACTAAATACTTATCAATGACACGATGGACGATAGGTTCTTCAGGAGCACCAACCCATAATCCGCGAGCGTCAAATACTATTACATCTCCATTTTTATCTTCAGCTGTACCATTTTTTATATCTTCAGGATTGGCGCCCATTACGAATAATAAGTCTCCTTCGCGAATACTGGGCTCCATAGAACCAGAAACTACGACAACTATAGGCGCCTCAGTATTAAGGGCAACTTGTAAAACAAGATATGCGAAAAAGGAGCCGAAGAACGCAATACATATCATTACAACGGCAATAATTACTTTTTTGTGAGATTTGGGCTTTTTTTCTTTTTCTTTTTTTTTTGAGTTACTCAAAGTATTCGTATCCATCTTTTTAAAAATCTCCTTTCTCTTGTCTAAATAAATAAAGAAGTTAATATATATTTTGTTCTAATACTTATATGAGGTTCAAAATATCGAATCGAGTTATTTTATATGCTTTTTGATCTTTTTATATAGAAATAATTCTAGAGATAGTATTTTATAGAATAGCATCTTAAAATATTTGTATTAAATTAATTAAAACATAAAACATCTTAAAAACTCATAAGGTTGAGGCTTTACTACATGTTTTTAGAAGATCCGGTCTTAAAAGAATATATTATTGACGATATTGTTAGAGAAGTTAATCAAAAAGGATTTAATATCGAAAAGATTTACGTAGATAGTTTTATCGACAATTTTTTTGACGAATACGAACGATTACCAAAAAAGAGTGAAATTAATCCTATTGTTTCAAGTTATATTAAAATGATCGAAGATAACACACCATTAATTGAAATATCTCAAAATTCTGGTGAATTTGATTCAAATAATAATGTGATTGAACCCGTAGTTAAAAGTTTTATTCAGAAAAAAAACATAATTAACTCAATTAAAAGTGAAGGGCTTTTCTGTCGCCCAGGAGAAATGTTAACGATTCCAAAACCAGAGGGGCGCAGATTATGTCCAATATGCGATAACGAAATCTGGTATAAAATCCATGAAACAATCGATCGGACAGAGATAATTTGCCATTATCCTAAGATTTACGGAAAGAAATATACATGTAGCGGTTGCGGAACTGTTTGGAAGGAAAAGTAAAGTCTGCAAGATAATGTTATAAGTTTTAAAGATTAAGATAATTTGCGTTCCTTTCCCCTAATAAAACGCTCAATTTTGAGAAAAATTTGATTATATTTCATAAGTTTTAAAAATATAAATTTTAAATAGTTCCTTGTTTAAAATTAAATTAAAATAAAAAATTAACTTTCTTTTATTAAAGATAAAGCGTGTTAATTATGGAAGCAGATTATGCAATAATTTATAATCCTGTTGCTGGAAAACCAGAACAGACCGAAAAAGATATAGAATATGCAAAAAAGTGTTTAGATGATTTTAACATTTCTTACAAGTTATTCAAAACAGAATTTGAAGGACATGCTATTAGTCTGGCTAACCAGTTAGCAAAAGAAGGATATCGAGTCATCGGAGCTGGCGGAGATGGAACTTGTAATGAAGTTTTTCACGGTGTTATTAGCTCTAATTCAGGAGTTTTATGCGGGTTTATCCCAATAGGTTCTGGAAACGACATCCCTGCGGCAATTGGAATCACACCTGACATTAAAAGAGCTTGCGAAATTATAGCAGAAAATCATATTAGTAAATCGGATATTGGGTATGCCAAAACTGACGAAGGAGTAGAGCGGTACTTTCTGGGCATTGGAAGTCAAGGATTTGATGCTGAAGTTGCAAGAAGATCAAATGTAAATAAAGAAAAAAATTATAATGCGATTATCCTTAAAACATTATTCTCGTGGAAAAGTAGAGAGATAAGGGTCACAATGGATAACGATACTTACGAAGGAAAGGCAAACTTGGCTGCAGTAGGTAATGGAGGAGCTTATGGGGGAGGAATGTATGTATGTCAAAGAGCAAAAGTTGATGATGGGTTATTTGATATAAGTGTAGTAAATATTGGAAAATTTAAACTTCTTCTTCAATTTAAAAGGATGTATAACGCATCGCTTTTGCCCCATCCTGATATTTCTGAATATCAAAGCAAAAAAGTGAGAATTGAAATGAAAAATCCTGAAGATGAACCTTACATGTGTCAAGTTGATGGCGAGGTTTTAGGACTCCTTCCGGTTACATATGAAAGTATTAAAGATGGCTATAAATTTATTCGTCCCAAAATAGACGAAGTCGCAGAAGCATTTAAAGAGAAGTATGGAAGATACTTCTATATATGTGAACATTAAATAATATTTATTTTATTTTTTTTGAAAATTTGATTACCTAAGTATTGATATGCCTGACTGGGACGATATATTCACAAAACGAGGTAAAGTCTTTACAAATCCACATCAAGATTTGGAAAGGTTAACCAAAATCTTTAACGAAAATGGCGTTCAGCGAGTTTTAGACTTAGGATGTGGAACCGGCCGGCATCTATTGTTTTTCTCAAAGAAAGGGTTTGATGTTTATGGTCTCGATGGATCGCCAAAAGGTTTAGAGCTTGCTAAAAATTGGTTAGACGAAGAAAAATTATCAGCAAAACTAACACATCAGAGAATTGATCAAAAATTTCCTTATGAGAATGATTTTTTTGATGTTATTATCTCAATTCAAGTAATTCATCATAATTTAATGAAAGATATACTCTTTACCGTTAAAGAAATTGAGAGAGTCTTAAAACCAAAAGGGTTTATTTTTATCACAATTCCTTTTCTTCAAGCTTTCAACTTAAAAAAGTGGGTATTGAAAAAAGTCGAAGAAAGAACCTATATTCCTCAATCAGGTCCAGAAGAGGGGCTTCCTCATCATTTTTTTACATTAGCAGAACTAAAACGTGTTTTTAGCGCTTTTGAATTGTTAGAAATATACAAAGACAAAACCAATCATCGTGCAATCTTAGGAAAAAAGAAATAAAATGTAATGTTCGTTTAGACTGAATATTTAGCTTTGATCAACTTTGAACGAATGATTAATAAAACAGATGCTATACCGATAATTGGCAAAATAATTATAATTAAAGTCAATAAATCAGATTCAGGAAGGTTAAAATCGTCGTTCCATGGAAAATATCCTTGAAATTGGTCGTTAGTTTCTAAGTAATTATTATAAATAAATTGCTCTACTGTTTTTCCCGTTACTTCGAGACTATAATTTGAAATATGGGACATAATATCTTCGGTCGTGTGATGGTAAGGCCAAGCGGGGTTATCCCAAAAGTTAATGATTAAATCTGCTGAGGGAATTCCATAATTTACAAATGGCACATGGTCATCAGTAATGGAATTGATTATTGGATCAGAAGGAAATTGGGAAGTATATCCTAATTCTCTACCAGTTTCAAATAATTCGGTCATTAATGAGGAGGTTGAATGTTGTTCGCTAATAAATTTTAGATTTGCTCCTCCAACCATATCTAATAATATCATCGCATCAAAATGCTCTTTAGAAGAATCATAAAAGTTTTCAATGTCTTGTACAAATTTTGTAGAACCTTCGCACCAGTTCCAACCTAAAATTCCATGGCTATAATCATCACCTTGATCTTCCGCATCAAAAAACAAAAACCAAATTTGTACAGACAGATTTTGTCTTCTGTTATATAAAACTTTAGCATGTTCTATTAAAACAGCGCTACCACTTGCCCCATCGTTGGCTCCTGGAACGGGTGAGTTCTGATTTACGCTATCTTTTGTGGCTCTCGCCCTTGAGTCGTAATGAGCGCCTAAAATTAAAATATTAGTAAAGTTTTCGTTCATTTTAAACAACACATTTTGGCAGCCTATCGAATGAATTGTAAAGTTATGAAGAGTATAGTTTATCGAAGGATCGATTTCTTGAAATTTTGAGACGAAATATTTCGCACAATCTTCTCTACCTTGAGTCCCAGGTGTTCTATAATGCGTTGTATTAATATTTAACTGATCTTCTACATATGTATACGCATTATCACCGTTAAAATATAAATCAACATCTAAATTTGTGAATTTATTACTATTAGATAAAAAAATAATTGAGATCGTAATCGGTATTACCATGATTAGCACAATCGATATAATAAAGATTATCTTGTGAGATTTTTTTATAAGAATCCACCAATAATAAGATACATTCAAATGACTTTATATTATTAATAAAAATTAAAAATAAAAAATATATTTATTTTGTTTAGATTGGTTCAAAACCTAAATCTATTTTTGTTTCACCTTTTATTTCCGTCTCTAAAAACGTAGCTTTTACGGGCATACCTACGTTAATTGTTTCTGGTTTACTTTCATCTACACCTACTAATTGACCACTAACCATTGGTCCTTCGTCAAGCTTAATAACCGAGAAACAATATGGTTTATTTCTATCGTAACCTTTCTCTACAAAAAAAGGTGTACCTACAGTAATGCATGTAAAGGCAGCAATTTTACCTTTTCCTGACATCTCAATCCATTCCATATTAGTTGAATTACATTTCGTGCATAATCTTCTAACAGGAACATATTGTTCGCCACAATCTTTGCATTTTGAACCCATTAATTTTCTATTACGAATATAATCCAAATAACTTTCTATTGTAAACTCTTTATCTGCTTCTGTCATATTTCTTTTCACCTCTATTTTTCATAAATATGAACCACGCATGTACCACCAGATCCACCTAAATTATGCGTCATAGCTCTTTCAACATCAAATTTTACTTGTCTGTTTCTCTCAGCAATACCTCGCATCTGTTTAAAAGTTTCTACAGCATGAGCTGCCCCTGTAGCTCCTACTGGATGCCCTTTTGACTTAAGTCCACCAGAAGTGTTAATTGGGAGCCTTCCATCTAGTTTAGTTTCTCCATTTTTTATAGCTTCAACAGCTTTACCTTTCTCGTAAAAACCTAGGTCTTCAATAGCAACAATTTCAGCTATAGTAAAACAATCGTGTACCTCACAGATTTGAATATCTTTTGGTTTCAGACCGGACATTTCGTACGCTTGCCTTGCTGCTTCTCTTGTAGCTATAAAACTCGTTAGATCATCTCTATCATGTAATGATAAAGCAGCACTTCCTTGACCTGTACCTGTTATCCAAATTGGAGTATCAGTAAATTTCTTTGCTACATCGCCGGCCGCTAAAAATAGACATGCTGCGCCATCTGTAATCAAAGAACAATCAAATAATCTTAAAGGAGATGCTATCATTGGGTTCGAAGAACTTTTAAGAAAGTCAAATTCATCTTTCCAATCGGGAATATCTCTACCTTGTTCTTTATATCTAGCTATTTTACTAGTCATCATTTCTTTTATTGATTGTTGCATTTGAGCAAAGGGATTCTCTCTCCCATTTTCATGGTTTTTTATTCCAACTCTCATCAAATCTTCCGCTGTAGTTCCATATTTATTGAAATGTGCCGAAGCAATTGCTGCATAAAGCCCTGGAAATGTTGCCCCTGCGGGATATTCGAAAATAGAATCGGAGGCTGTAGCTAAAACGTCGGTGACTAAAGTTGTTGATACTTCCGTCATACATTCCACTCCGCTTACTGCAATTACATCATGTATGCCTGAAGCAATAGCAATAACCGCTTGTCTTAAGGCAATGCCACTGCTAGCACAGGCACCTTCAAATCTAGGTGCAGGTTTTGGAGTGAGTCCAACCAGATTTGCCATCTGAGGACCTAAATGTCCTTGATGGTTAAATAAATCCGAAGAATAATTACCGACATAGCACGCGTCAATATCTTTAGGTTCAATACCATTATCTACGGTCTTGACAGCATTTAACCACGCTTCAACCCACATATCGGGATTTCGTTTAAGTGGGAAATTTCTTCCAAACTTACACATACCTGCTCCAACTAAAGCGACTTTTCTCGCTAATTTATTCATTTTTTTTTTTCACTTTTTTTATAATTAATAATTTTATATGAAATTGAATTATATAGAAATTAAATTTTTTATTCTTATAAAATTGGAACATTAATGTTTTTATCTACTTTTTCATTAATTTATAATTATGACGAATTCAAATTTAGAACCAGTTAAATTTGATGATTATAAGGTAGGGGATTCTGCGAAATTCACAAAAACGATCACTGAAGAAGATGTCATGAAATTTGCAGAAGTTTCTGGTGATTACAACCCTATACATGTGAATCCGGAATATGCAAAAACTCAAATGTTTGGGAAACAAGTTGCTCACGGAGTTATTAGTGTTGGTTTAATTTCAGCATCGTTAGGCGTAGAGTTATTTGGTCCAGGTATACTTTATGGTGAACAAACCGTTAGATTCATTAAACCCGTATTTTTTGGCGATAAATTAACGGCCGTAGCTACAGTCAAGGAAAAATTTACTAAAAAAGACGGAAAGCTAAAGTTCATTAGATGTGATACCAAGGTTTATAATCAAAACGAAGAACTTCTCACCGATGGCGAAGCTGTCGTTTTACTATTAAATTAACAATAAATTTTAAATTTCTACTAAATCTTTATATTTTTTTTCTCTACTTCTAAAATTACTAATTCTTTATTTTATACTCTTGCGCATCCTTTCTTGAAATTTTTCTCATTTAAAAAAGAATTAGAAAAGAATAAAAAGTAGAACTCTCCAATTAGTAATATGGCAAATGTAAAATTAAATAATAAAAGCCTATTAGAGAAATTACAAGCAGAAGTCACTCTAAAATTAGGAAAAAAAATCTCTCAACAAGAGATATTAGATAATAGTATTGAATTTGTGTATAACCGACTTGAAGAATTCATTTCTGAAAAGATTAATCATCCTCCAATCACTGACGATTTAATTAAGAGGATAAAAGAAAATGCAATTGACGCGCCTTTAATGCATCCGGAAAAATCTGATGACGAATTAATATACGGGTTATGAAAAAAGATATTCATGAATAAAGTTTCCAGATGTGTCAAGATTATCTTCTACTTTGATTCACACTAAAAAATATAATATAAAATTTAATTCTGTTCTTTCATATCTTTAAGATTTTGTAATGCATTAGCATATCTTTCACTTTTTTTCGCCCATTCTATTAATTTTATGCATGGGAATTCTTTGCATTCATAACAAAATTCTAATTTCTTATTAATTACGCAGCAGTCCCGAAAGATTATGCTAATCCCAATTTAAATCCTATACCAATTTGATTTAATTCTTATCTTATTCTTCTCTAGAATATCTATTTCTGCATTCCATTTATAAGTTTTTAACCATAATTTGCCTGGAAACGGTTGCCATCCTTTTATTGGTTGAATGCTAAATGAAATTATATCGCCTACACGATTAATATAGAATTCTCCGGCAAATATACCCTTTCTATCGTCAATACAACAAGAGAATTTACCTTTAATATTCACTTTACTTTTGAGGGTAATTAAATTAGGGATTGCGGGAGAAAATTCAAAAGAAATAGTATGACCAACCTCATCTTTTCCCGAAACCTTTTTTATTTCGTAATAACCACCATTGTTTAAAATTTTGTATGATAAATTCTCTTTTTTTACATCTATATTAGCGGGATCTATTAATATTGAATTTAAACGCCCACTATAGGTATTATTCCAATTACTGATAATCGGTTCCAAAGAATATCGCGCTAAATAGATATACATCCCGTTCATTCGGAATGGCATTTCAACGAGTTTTCTCAAAGCTCCATGAATTTTTAAAAAAATTTCTGTGTCTTTCTTTATTACCATTCCAAACTTATTGAGATATACTATTGGAAAATACAGTGGCTTTTTGCTAGCGGCACCGATTGGAGTTAACATCGCAGTTAATTCTCTTCCAGGCGTATTTTCCTTAATTTTAAATTCGATGTCTTTTTCTAACTTGTCTTTCAAAAATAGATAAGCGTCTAAACCATTATCGTCTGTTTGAAATCTAAAATCAATTTCTTCAAGTTGATTAAACGAAGCTTTAATCAATAAATCTTCAATCAATTTCTTTCTATATTCGATAATTGCTTCATCGGTATAATAGATGTCCACCAAGTCATCTTTTCTATACATAATTACCATAGGCAATTTTTTACCAGCTATACGAAAAATCTGGAGTTCAATTGCGTAGTAAATAGGGTCTTCTTCGAAATTTATTAGCATTAAACGATCTATATTATCAGTAATTATGTTAAATGGTGAGAAAATCAAATTTTTAGGCGAAGATTCGTAAATTTTTAGCGAATTATTTCTTTTACCAAGATATTTGTGGTGATCTACAACGATATCTTTTATCTTTACATTATACAGTTTTAAAAATGCTGACGATAATTTCTTTATAACGCCCATTATTAATTCTTCTTTTTTTAATATTCAATACCAAGACGAGCTTTAATCCCTTTTGAAGAGTAGTAATGTTTAATCATTTTCATTTCAGTGAGCAAATCTGCGCGCTCTTTAATTTTAGGATGCATCTTAGGTCCACCAGTCATAATTAATTCAACTTTTTCAGGTTTATTATCAATCAATATTAATACATCATCAATATTTACGATTCCATATTCGATAGCAACACCAATTTCATCAAGAATAACGACATCGTAATCATCGCTCATAATCACCTTCTCAGCAAACTTCATGCCTTTTTCTCCTTCTTCAAAGTCAATTTCTCCAGGAGTTGCGATTAAATCTGGTGTTCCAAACTGTTTCAATTCGAAATTTGGAATTCCCTTTACAGCCGTAACTTCTCCATATTTAGGATAACCTTTCATAAATTGAATCATATATACTTTAAATCCATGACCCGTAGCCCGAAGGCCTTGTCCTAAAGCCGCAGTGGTCTTGCCTATAGGCATTACTATTTATTTATAGCAATTTTACCCCGACCAAAATAAACTTGTACAAGACCAATATTTAATCTTTTTCTATCGACCATAATTATCAAGTTCCTTTAATTAATCTATAAAAATAAACTTGCACAAATCCTTACTTTAATCTTTTTTGAATAATAAACAACCTTTTATTTTTTACATTAGGATATATTTTATATCATTAAGATATTCTTTAACTAGTTGTTTTGATAAATTTTAACATTAAGCTTAAAATAAAAATATTAAAGGAATGATTATGAGTTTAAACAATGAAAACATAGCCCTGTATAGAAAATTACAGGAGCATCTTGATAAAATGCCATTAGGATTTCCTTCATCAAATTCTGGGTCCGATATTAAGTTATTAAAGCGTCTATTCGCGCCCCAAGAAGCGAAAATTGCTATGTTTTTAAAATTTGGATGGGAGAGAGACCTAGAACCTTTAAATACCATTTATGAACGTGCGAAAGAGACTGGAATTTCAAAAGAAGAATTAGAACAAGTTTTAGATAAAATGGTTCAAAAAGGACTCCTTATGTTTAAAAGGGAAGTAGAAAAGAAATATTACGGTAATGCTTTACTTATGATTGGAATGTTTGAGTTCCAAGTAAACAAGCTCACAAAGGAATTTATAGAAGATTTTCACGATTATTTTGGTAAAATATGGCTTGCGGAAGCTATAAAAGTGAAGGGTGCTCAATTAAGGGTAATTCCAGTTGAGCAAAGTATAGAATCGGGTCATATTGTTAGTACTTACGATGATATCATAAAGCTTCTTGATACAACTGATGGACCATATATGGTAACTAATTGTCTTTGTAGGCAAATAAAAGATATCTTGGAGCAACCATGTAAAACTACTTCTCGAAGAGAAGTATGTTTAGCTTTTGGATTTGCAGCAGAATTATATATAGAGCAAGGATGGGGGCGTGCTATAAGTAAAGAAGAGGTTCTTGAAATTCTACGAAAAAATCAGGAGGAGGGATTAGTACTTCAACCAGACAATTCACAAAATTTAACAGTTATTTGTAGCTGCTGTAGTTGCTGTTGTGAAGGTTTATCAAAAACTAAATTATTACCAAATCCCGGAGATCTTACAATCACTAACTTTTACGCTGATGTGGAATCTAATATATGCTCAGGTTGTGGAACTTGCGTTGATATTTGCCCCATGAAGGCAATAACGCTCATTGATGATATATCCTCGATCAAGCGGAAACGTTGTATAGGATGTGGAAATTGTGTTATTAAATGCCCCTCTGAAGCAATTAAACTCCATAAAAGAAAAAGACAATTCATTCCTTATCCAACAATGGATGATTTATTCGATAAAGTAATGGAAAGAAAAGTAAAACTTAAAGAAAAAGCTTTAGAAAGATAATAAGCTTCATTAAAAAGGCAATTTTTATGAGTAGATACGAAAAAATAGATACTAAACTAAATAAATATCTTCGGTTAGCTACTTTCCCCGTTGCCGTAAAATTACTACGGAATCCCGAAGAATTAAATGATATTAAATTTTTAAAAAAATCAGAAAAAAAAATTGCGCTTTGTCAAATATTCAGTTATGCGAGGTATTACGGATGGACAATGGGGTGTGTAAAGGAGGATAATTTATGTCCGCTAGCCGAAATAAGTCTCGGATTTGAAAAATCGCATAAACTTTTCGAAGAGGGCGCTTTTTTTGTAGGAAGATACAATGAGACAAAAGAAGCAGCAAAGAAAACCACTGCTACGATGCCTAAATTGCCACTTGGGCAATATTCTGCGATTGTTTCTGGCGCTTTAAGTCGCGTTGATTTTGATCCCGATTTGATTCTAATTTGGGGTAATTCTGCCCAGATTATGAGAATAATCCAGGGTTCTTTATGGAAAACAGGAGGGAGAGTTTCAATGTCAACTTTTTGTGATGGAGTTTGTGCCGATACTATTTCAAATGCCATTCTTACGGGTGAACTACAGATTGCGTTTCCATGTCTTGGCGATCGCCGTTTTGGTATGGCAACTGATACGGATTTAATTGCCTCAATACCTATAGGAATTATTGACGAAATAATAGAAGGTATGGAAAAAACTCACAGAGCTGGAACTAGATACCCTATACCATATCAAATGTCGACCCCAGAATTCTTTGTAAAACTGAAAAAACAATTGGATAAAGCTAAGAAAAACTAAAAAAGAAATCAATTTTGTAAAAATCAGATATGAGTATAAGATTTTTAATTGAACATTTATTTATCCTAAATATTATATAAAATTCTTCTAAAAATTAGATAATTATGGCAATTCAAGCCCTTGATTTTACTAATGGTATTGTTCTCATAATTTTTTGCGCTCTTAATATTTATGTAGGTACTAGAATATCTTTGAAATATTTTAAATATAAACAGAGAGAATTATTATTGGTTGGCTTAGTATGGATATTTTTGACTTGTCCATGGTATCCTGCGTCTATCTCATTTATTTTGTACCTTTTAACTGGAAATTCTTTAATGAATATTCCTTATTTTATAATTGGAAATATTTTTATACCGATAGCGGTCATGTTTTGGATGATTACCTTAAAAGATTTTATATTTAAAGAGAGAAAGAAGTTAATAATGATATTGTCAGGTGTTTATGGATTAATTTTTTATATAATATTTTTTCTTCTATTAGGTATTAATCCTAATCTGATAGGTCAATTGAAAGGATTAACTGATGTTCAATATGGCATGTTTATTGTGGTTTATGCTCTTTCAATCTTAATAATAATAATGGGGACTGGATTTTTATTTACTCGAGAATCATTAAAGTCAGAAGATCTCGAAATTCGATTAAAAGGTAAACTATTATTTATTGCTTTTATCCTATTTGCAATAGGTAGTGGTTTAGATACTTCAATTCCGTTAAATTTTGTAACTCTTCCGATAATTCGAGGGTTTGAGATAGCGAGTGCTATAGTATTTTACTTTGGCTTTTTTTTACCGAAATGGTTTAAGAAATTTATAAAAAAAGAAGGATCTCTAAAAGAAGAATAATTAACTAACTATCTATTTTCAATACATTCTGTGTATTTCTTTTACATTTATTATTAATATAAATTTTTATTAGGAGTATTTTTAATTTAAGAAAAATTGTTCCTAATTATTGTTTTAATATCTAAAATTCAATATTCTATGAAGAAAGGAGATCAAAAATTCGAAAAAGTAAATTAATGAGCTTAGACGATGCGATTTCTACTTACGTTCAAAATGGTGATCTAGTTGGTCTTGGGGGGCTTTCTTTTTGGAGAAAACCGATAGAAGCGTGTAGAGAGATAATTAGACAAGATAAAAAGGACTTATCTCTTTGCACTTTTGTTGGAGGGATCGAAATTGATATGCTTGTAGCTGCAGGTTGCGCGTCTCAAGTGAGAGCCAGTTTCGTAGGTATGGAAATTTTTGGTATGGCTCCAAATTATAGGAAAGCTGTTGAGTCCAGATCGATAAAAATTTCTGAAGAAAGTGAAGCTTCTATTGCTTTAGGATTAAGAGCATCCTATTTGAAAGTGCCTTTCTTGCCTTTAAAAGGTATTATAGGAACTGATATGCCAAAAGTAAGGAATGATATTAAACAATTTAAAGATCCCTTGGGCTCAGATACAGAGTTAATGGCATTACCCAAAATAGATTTGGATGTGGCTATACTACACGTTCCTTATGCAGATGAATATGGAAATGGAAATATAGCTGGAGCTGTTTGGATGGATGACGATATGGCAAAAACCGCTAAAAAAACGATCATAATAACGGAAAAATTAGTCGAAACAGAGGATATTAGATATTTACCAGGGAAAGCGCAATTACCAATGCAAACAACAACCGCGGTAATTAAGATCCCTTACGGAGCACACCCTAGCTCGGTTTACCCCTTATATACATTCGATGCTCTACATATTCAAGAATATCTTAAATTGAATTTCAGTGAATATAGAAAGAAATTTATTGATATAGAATCTCATGCGGAATACTTAGATAATGTTGGTGGAGCTCAAACTATTTTAAATATCTTATTATAATATAATAAACTAATTTAAAGCATTTTAAATTTTCTTTTAATAGATTTATTTATCATTTTAAAAAATTTTATTTATTGAAACCAAGAAAAGCAACTAATTTTTCAATCTTCTTCTTCATGGATGGATCATTAATTCTATTGGATTTTTTCTTTTCAAATTGGAAAAAATCTAACAATTTTTCTCGAATTTCAAGAGGATCGAATACCCAAGCATGATCTCTTGAAGCACCGATACATTTTATATCGAAATTAATTTCGTCATATTCTTCCAATCTTTTTATTAAATACAGAGCATACCCTAATAATTGAGGTATTTTTCTAAAAATTTCTTTCTTCCCCTCCGGTTTGATATCAAAAATAATTAGAGTATTATTATATGAAAAAAGCAAATCTATATACCCCGTAATAAAATCATCATCATATCTACCCCATACAGGCACTTCTAAGGCAATTGGATTTATATTGGTAAAATAACTTGAAGATTTTGATAAAAAAAAATCCTGAATTAAAGAATGAGTATCATAACCTAATGATGACACATTTCCATAGACACTTTTGATTCCTACACAAATTTCATATAATGGATTATCCCTCTTGATCTCTTTTAATAAATAATTATCAAAATAATTGTTTATTACTTCAAAGCGCATTCCATCTTTGAGGTCTCCTTTTAATTCAAATTGAGACATGTTATAATTAGGATTAATAAATAAATCCACGGGAAAATTGTAATTTTGAATATCACTTAAAAAGCTTCCAAGAATTCTTTTTAAATTACTATTTTCTATATTATTCCAATTAGATGTATTCCACTCAAATGGAGTAGGATTAAATTCTTTTAGAACTCTTTTTTTATAGAATTCCTTTCTACAATTGGGACAAGGATATGCATATCGTCTAATATTTGAAGTACAATCTCTAAACTCATGGCTACACTTTAAACATTGCCATTTTAGAATGCTAAGTAATTCTTTATATTCCTCGTATTCTGATATTAATTTCAAATTTGTTTGATCTTCTATTTTCTTAAGATCTTCTTTTTTTAATCTTTTATTTGCATATTCACATTCACCACACCACCATTTCCTTTTAATAGCACGAGGGTTTGTAGTCCATATTTTTCCACAAGAACAACATTTTGCGATTATTGGAATATCACTACTAGTGTGATATTTTGCTAATTCTTCAAATTTTTCTCGATTCTCTGGTTTTAATAATATACCTCTGATACCAGTTTTTACTAAACCGAGTTCTTCTACTAGATTTTTAGTAATCTTATATGTATATTTGAGGATCCTTTCCCTTGGAAGCCATTTTCTAACATTAAATTCAGGATTTAATCTCTCCAATAGAGAAACATATTTTTTAATAGTGTTTCGAATTTGTTTATTTTTCAAAGTTGTTTTAATTTTTAAAAAATTTTTTAAACACTTATAATTTGAGCATGTAATGAATAAAGGAGCAATAACCTGTAAACATCTTTCGATTTGTAATTTATATTTGTGTATCCTTAAATCTTTTATTTTTTCTGAAAGCTTTAATATCGTCTCTTTTGATAATAGGTGCCTGAGAACTGCTTTATTATCGATCCCCTTTTTTTCTATATGATTTTTATATTCATCGAAATTATCATTGTCTATACCTATCATAGTTTTAATAGTATTAACAACTAAACGACATAAATTAATTGTGTTATCTTTTGATAAATGAAGGATATCCACAGATTTATTTGTTGCTGATACATTTTTAACAGGTAATTCCTTTCTTGGAACGAAGTAATTTGAATTTAAATTATTGAAAGGAGAATCGCAATTTGAAGAAATATTTTTACGTCTTCTTTTATTTTCAGCATGGCAAGTAAGATCCTCATCATTATTATTCATATTATTTGTTGCTCAATCTTTAGTTTTAATTATTTCTAATTTTAGGCAATTAATTACTATATAAATAAAATAAACTTATTTAAAGAAAAAGACATGTTAAAATTTTAGAAAAATAGATCCAGTTAAATA
>Ga0114919_10000364_pt1 | contig 34449 bp, 38 predicted proteins | sample BlataG_FD_88682 | JGI IMG/M metagenome (GOLD analysis project Ga0114919, IMG submission 88682) | Deep subsurface microbial communities from Black Sea to uncover new lineages of life (NeLLi) - Black_00105 metaG | ecosystem: Environmental > Aquatic > Marine > Oceanic > Sediment | place: Atlantic... | reverse complement strand
GGGGGGGGGGGGGATGTGATGGGAGATGATGTTGCGAACTAGGATCTGGGGGCAAGCTTTGGGGTTAACTTTGTGCCATCACGTACCTTAAGCATATTTTCGTCTTTGAATTTTCGACTGTGCCTCTGAAGCCTCGACCTCTGGGCCTGTCTAGTCGGTCTCTGCTGGATGGATTATCGCTCCCCATTGACGTTTCTATATCTAAAGCTACTAGATACTGACTAGAATGATGTGTTCTATTTTTTGAGCTAGAATTCTCGCGCCTTTCTTGAGTTGATTTCAGAACCCTCAGGAATCGGCTGATTTCAAAAGGGAATGTGGAGCAAACAACACTATTATTGCCGACTCTATATATTCAATAAGTTGATATTTGATGTTACGTGCCCCGCTATATAGGATGGTGGCCCACAGAGTAGGAATCGGAGCTTTTCCTGTAAGGCCCCCTCTCTCTGTTTGGCTACTGAGAGAGGAAGGCTTCATTTCTATGCTTGTTCCCCTTTCTTTTATTCACAGGAAATCCAAGGGGGTGTTCCGATTCTCCTTGCCATTTCCTCAAGACAAAATGTGCTTAGCGTGGCATACCTTGTTCACAGTATATGCATTTCCAAAATCCCGTACTAATTTGCTTTTGAAAACTTAGATACAGAGAAGTCCTGCTGGCATGCCATCCAAATATTAGAGAGCCATCAGAATATATGTTGACGAGGATTATGTCAGGATTCATGCATTCACCCATTATAAGACTATCCACATACCACGCATCATCGACCTTTCCTGGTCTCCCTAGCAGTAGCCGAGCAATAATCACATCTCCCACCGCCCATGCCACTCTCTCCTCCCCCTCTCCCACCACAACTCCACTTGCTACTAGAAGGAGACACCATAGAGAAGCTCCATCCAGTAGTAGAAGGAGACTTTACATTTGTCCCTTTTCCAAACACACACAGAAAATAACAAAACACATAACAACAGCAACAGCAGCTCCACTCTCCTCCTCCTCTTCATCCCCTGCTTCTGAGCAACTTCCTATATTAAGAGCCAAGACTGTTCCCACCAGGGTCCTCACCCCTGCTGAAGCCATCGACGCGTTGTACGCAACTCAACACAGCAGACAAAGAGCATGCTATGGGGCATTCTACAACTCAGAACTAGGAGGAATAATCACAGACCCTGCCCTTATGTTTATCCATATTGATGATCACATGGTACATAGAGGACATTCTGTGTTTGACACTGCAATTATCACCAATGGCTATATGTACCAATTAGATCAACATTTGGAGCGACTTTTTAGCTCAGCCGCTAAAGCTGGCATTCCTCTCCCTAAAGACACCAGCAAAGACCAAATGAGGCGTATAATACTGGAGACCGCCGCTGCTTCATGCAAACAACAAGCTTACATCCGATATTTCTTGTCTGCGGGTCGAGGCGGTTTCGGCCTGAGCTCTGCAGAGTGTTTAGGCTCTTCTTTCTACGTCATTGTCTATAGTCTGGACCACCAGGAACAAAAACATCCAGATGACATTTGGGCAGATACGTACGTCACTCGCCAGGAACTTGAGAAGCACGGTCAGGAAGACTATCTCAAAGGATGGAAGGTCAAAACCAGCCCCGTCCCTCAGAAACCACCCTTCTTCAGCAGACTCAAATCAACAAACTACCTTCCCAACGCCTTGGCTGTCATTGACGCAGAGGCAGATGGCTTCCATCAAGGTATTTTCGTGGATAACGCCAACGGAGGTATCATTTCCGAGGGACCCAATATGAACATTGCGATTGTCCTCAAAGATGGGACATTCGTCACTCCGCCATTTAAAAACGCCCTCGCGGGGCTCACCATGCGACGCATTCTGGAGCTCATGCCACAGGCTGTTCAGCAAGGTATAACTGAGGTTAAAAGTGTAGAACAGAGGGATATCACTGTGGAAGAAGCAAAACAAGCAGCAGAAGTTATGTTGGTAGGTAGCAGCTTGCCAGTGATGCCAGTGGTGCAGTGGGATAATGCAGTGATTGCTGATGGCAGGCCTGGTGTGACTTCATTGTTGCTGAGGACGTTGATGATTAGGGATACCCAGTATAAGGAAGGGTCTGATCAGCATGTTGAGATTCCTTATGGCAGAAGGTTTGGTGCTTTGTAGGAGAACACAAAGGAGAAAAAGAGGAGCTACTTACCTGATATGCTAATAATAATGAATTCATATTTACTCTGTAACACTAGTCATTTTACAACTTATTCTTCTTATTATTCATCTTTCTTTTTAAGTGGGGAAGAAGGAGGAGATATCAAAGAAGCAGCAGTCTTTCCCTTGAGCACCTTTCTCCCTGCCACCGCGGTAACACTTCCGATACCAATAGCAATTGGCGTTGTCGTCATTAGATTCAATCTCAGCCAAAATAAGAAGTATAAAACTAGAAGAGATGCAATACCTCCATGGAATAACAAAGGCCAGAAGGAACTAGAGGTAGAAGAGAAAAAAGAGAGACCTTTGACATTTAATGCCCCGAGTTTGTTCAAGATGAGAAGGAATATTGACATTGGGATGAACGCTATTATTGTGAAAATGATGGGTATTAGAGGGAATATTCTTTTCTCAGGTTGTCTGTGTTGATGTGTGATATCTGTCTTGGATGACCAGATAGCATTGAGTTTGTTGCTGCCTGGGAGGGGGCCATGAGCTGAACGACCACTGGGTGAGATGGTGGTGATGGCATCTAGTTGTTGAGCGTTGACTTCATCGTCGGGAGCGAGCATTTCAACATCTAAAAACTCCCAATTAATGGGTGGGCTAATGTTGACGTCTCCAAGAAGGAGGGAGGCTGTGAAGGTGCCGTATATGTTCTCACCTAGCTGCTTGTTGATGTCGACAGAGGTGAGGTCGGCAGAGACGGTGGTGGCATCCTTGGCTCTTCTGGCAGTAGTGTAGACAGAATCGTAGGTGCTGGTGTGCATGAGCCGTAAGAATGTTTGGTGTGGCTTCAGTGGTTCCCCAGTTGACGAGCTTTTGGGGATGAAAGAGACTAAAAGACGTCCATCAGCTGGCACCTTGATCGCTTCTCCAGCTTTGTTTGGATAGTCTACCTGTAGACTAGCTAGGGTCTTTGATGCCTTCTGTACTTCTATAGTGATACTGTCTAGTACTATGCTATCCGCTGCTGCTATTGCTAGAAGCGTAGCTGCAAGGAAAAGCGATCGAATGAGCATCTTTCTCTTTTATATTATTCTTATCAAAACAGTTGTGATCAAGCTGAATGCGTAGTTTCTGATATCAAGTTATTTATATCTAACGTATTTGTATTGAGCATTACGCCGGAGAAACAGGAGGTTTTATCCATTCACACACTCCCAAGTTCCCCCGACTACGACACAGTCGAGCGCAACTTCAGAGTCCTCATATTAAACACATTGATGGTACATTTCTATACACATAAATTATACTATCATTATCATCTACAGCAGCAGCATTCAAATCTCTTTCTCTAAATGTATTCATTTCAAAACCTTCTCCTCATTACCATTACCACCAACCATCATCACCGCCATCTTTTTCTTTTTCAATGCAGCATTCTCCTCCTGCTCCCTCACCATCCTATCCAGCTCCTCACTCGCCCCAGGAAACCTATTCAGCTCCTGAGGACCTAAAAACAACCCAAATGGCACTCCTCCATATTTCTCACTATGATGGAGTTTATGAGCTAGAGCTATGCGCTTGAGTTGGGGCACATCTGCAATGGGCCCCACTGGGAAGCGTTTGTGCACCATGCCATCATGGATGAACATGTAGCTAATGCCAAATAATGTGATACCAAGGCCAGTTCCGTAGCATAAACCCCCTACTAGATCTGGTCTTAAGAAGCCATATAGACACAGCCCCATTGCAGGAATGGCGTTCATCAGGGCGTAAATGTCATTCAACTCAAAGGGCGAGAGACGAGGCTCGTGATGAGACTTATGGAGAGCCCATCCAAGAGGAGCATCGTGCCAGAAATATTTGTGAGCCCATCTAGCATACATTTTTATGCCAACCATGCCTCCAAATGTGAGTAGAAGTGTGCCAGTGAGGTCAGTTACTGGGAAATCGTCACCTTGTTGGAGGTGCCAACCGATTCGGAGGGCAGTGGCACCAACTGCGAGTGCGCCTACTCCGATAGAGGCTGCGACTGCTGCGTAGTTGTAAGTGGCCTGTTCCCTGACTCGTTGTTGTCTTCTCTCTAGTATTTTTTGTCTTAGTTTCGCTTCTTCCCCATCGTTATCTTGTTGAATGGTAAGGTTCTGTGAGAGGGGTTGACAAAAGGGAGGGTGTGTGGTCAGAGAGAGGCATGCGGGTGTCAGGTCAATTTTCATAGCAATGTGCGGTGCAGTGAACTGATTGCGGATCGAATTTGCTCATGAACGTACCATTACTGATTTGTAAGTGCCATGCTCAGGAGAAGCCCCTGCAAGGATAGGTTTCCTATGCCGATTGCGGGAGAGTTTGAAATTAGACAGCACGCTTGCTAGTCTAGTGCATTTGACTTTCTTCAATCCATTGATGGTATAAGATCCTGAAAACATATTGACTTTTACTTATGTACGACTACTTGCCAGTTGAATGAAATGTAGAATAATTAAACGCTGCTCAAGAAATCCATAACTTAGGGCAGCTGATACACCCCAAGGTTGACCACTATACCAATAAAAACTTCAAAACTGTTGCAAGCAATAACGCATTCTGCAGCAGGATGACGAACAAATCAAGATCATCATCTGCCAAAAAAGTGAGTGAGAGAAAGACGGCGTCAGCCACACCACTCGACCCACTGAAAACCACTTTATTCAACTGTTCATTTACACCCACCCTCCTTCTTCCCCCAAATACTCAACTTAATAATTCAATCAATAACAAGCCTTATGAACATCCCACCCAGGTTCTAAACTAGGATGCCCTCTATTCCTCCTCCCCTTCTCCCTTACATACAAATACATCTCCCTCATCTTCACTACCATCCTTGCCATATCCTGCGCTGCCTCTGCCTCTTTAAAATGCATCCCCCTCATATGCACTGTCGTCAGGTTTCCAATCCTCTCCCTACACACCGCATCACAACACTCCCCCTTTTTTAGATACCTGTACATCTCATCCATTATAGGCAGTACAAGTTGACCACCTTGGTCAAATGTATTGTAGGGAGCATTTAGGAAGAAATACCCAGGATCAGTGGGCGCAATGTTCCTGAAAAACGTGCAATGGCTGAATAGCGTATCGCCTCCAAATACTTGATTAGGCTTGAACTGCTCCTTGATGCAGGTCATCATGTAATCTACTGAGAGAAGTTTCATCAGGCCTATTGATAAAATGATCCCCCCTCCCCCGTGTACCAAGTACTCTCCTTCTTGGGGATATTTCCTTTTGAATCCACACTTCTTCCCCTGAGCTCTTTCTTCTTCTGTTGGTTTTTGGTATAAGGACGTCCTATTCGTATCATGTTGGCATAATAAATCCCAAGTACAGTAGGGGCACGCTTCAGGTGGCTGAAAGTGCAACTGCGGCTGATCGCCTTTGCCTGTCAGTTTAGATTTCAAATTGAATCCACAAGGAACACAGCGTGGTGCATCTGCTGCTGGATGATTTACTTTTTTATACTTTGCGTCTTTATATCCCCAAAACCACATGTGATCTGATAGAAACCAAGGGAGCTCTGGATCTAAAGTCTGAACAATGTCAATCACTCGATCCATAAACCAGACAGTGTCGTCATCACCATACAGCATCCATTTATACAGAGAGTTATTATTATTGGTACTATTATTAGTGCTACTATTATGAATGCTACTACTACTACTACTACTACTACTACTACTACTATCGACATCGTTTATAGATACAAAGTGTTCATGCGCCAATGAAGGTACCATGGCAGCTTTCCCATAATAATGAAAAGGCACATCAGAAGCGTTGAGAAACACATATGACTCACCATGCAGGGTACCATCATTCAACATTTTCTGTGTAGGAACAACATCACCAACATAGGCAGCTCTAGCTCCTCTTCTCCATGATCTGCTGGTTTTGACCCAATCTAATCCAGCCGGGGACATTGGGATGGCAAAGACAATGTCTTGTTTCCATTGATCTGGGAGGTGCCATCTGTCGGTGGAATGTGCGTCATGGATTTCATTTGTTGGTTCGTTAGCTGTGAAAGAGGAGGATGGAGTGGTGGTGGTGGGGGTAGTGGACTGGTTTTGTGGTGAAGTTGTTGGTTGGCGGTTTTGGACGGCGTTGCTGATGAGGAGGGTGGAGAGGATGGTCAATGGTACTAAGAACAGGAGGTGAATGCGGGAGGATCGTGGCTTGTTATTGGGAAAGAGATGAGGTGGTCGGGAGTGTGAGTGACGACCCAGCATCTTCCCGTCTTGACAACTAAGGGCAGATATTGGGAAATAATATTGTCGCTCTAGATCAATTTAAATAAGCCACGTTTGTAAGCGATAGTTTTATGAATTGGACAGTTGAAATCATGGATAAGTTGTGACGTATATCATTAAATACGTTCATCCGTAATTAGCGGTGCAATTTCGATGTTCTTAAACTGTTTCCAACAACAACCTCCCCCCGACCACTTCTCTTCTCTCCCTTCGTTGCCTTGAGAAGACAGTAGTAGTAATAACATATTACCAGGGAAACATTTATAAAGGTATACATATAGCTTACATAAATGAATTATCACAAGAAAGAGGTAAAAGGTACCTAACCCATGTACACAGGGAAGAGAGAGGGGAAGAGAGGGGGGAACCGTACAATTCTTCATAGAGATGCGATCATGGTAAATCATACATCATAAATATCTGAGAGGAGAAAGGAAGAGTACTGCTGGTATATGGTAAATGGCATTTTATCAATCAATCCATCAAATTTAATTCTTCTTTTCAAAAGCACCTACTCTATACTACACCAGCAACATTATTATTATTGTTGTTACTACTACTACTATTATTATTATTATTATTAGTGACGGTCTCTGCTGCTGCTGCTGCTGCTGCTTGATCATCATTATTAATAGTAATATTGTTATTCTCAACAGCCAACATTTCATTAAGTTCGCCAGATGGCATACCACCACTAACATGAGGCAACAACAGAGAATGGAGCATCTCACCTCCTTCAGCCATTCCATCTGCGTTAATCGACACCTCTTCCATTATCTGTTCCTGTTGCTGTTGTTGTTGTTGCTGTTCAAAAAGTGCCCGTTGGCGTTGATGTTGACGAGAAGCAGTTGCAGCTGCCTCTGCTTCAGTTGGAGGTAACAAATCATGTTGTCTTAGCCAATCTTCGAGATCGCTATAGGGTATTTCCTGCTTGGCTGCTGCTGCAAACTTATGTTGCATTTCTTCTAGCGTGATCTTTTCTGGGCGTCGAGCTGGTTGGTGGCAACCACTGCTTGATAATGGGGCAGCACTATTATTAACTTTACCAGTAGCATTAGTTTCTATATTGCAACCAATGTTCCTATTCAAATTCATATTCATATTACCACCTCCATTATCAATTATATCAGCAGCAGCAGCAGCAGCAGCATTATTACTACTATTAATTAATGGATTCAACACCTGTGCAGCAGCAGCTGCATTTGCCAATGCTGCTGGATCCAATGGATTTCCGTCATTATTATTATTCAACAAGAGAGAAGTAAACATAGATGACAGCGTGTGCAGAGATGCCCCGACATCAGCTAGGCCTTGTGGGAGTTCCAGGGGGACAGCTAGGGATCCATGCATTGCCATGAATGCTTCCAAGGTGGTGTCTGCCTTTCGCTTTTCACCAGTACCACCACCAGAGCTTGCCGGAGCAGCAGCTCTATATTGTTGTCCGTGTTGCTGTTGTTGCTGTTGTTGTTGAAGAAGTTCAAGGTTGAATCCTCGCCCTGTTCCTCCCCCACCACCGCCATTGTTAATTCCAGTCGTTCCTCCAGTCACTTGTTGTTGCTGTTGCTGGATCTTGGCAAGGATATTCTGAAACGATGGGTCTGCAAATGGACTTCCTCCTCCTCCTCCTCCTCCTCCTCCTCCTCCTCCTCCTCCTCCTCCTCCTTCTGAAGGGGAAGTGCCACGGAGAGTCACCAATGGCCTATCTGAAGCCTCTAACAAAGTAGCCATTTCTACGTCATTAAGTCTAGATGACAATGATGGTGCCGAGAGCATACCACCTCCTGTTGCAGTCGGTGCTACCCCAGCACCACCATCATCATTTCCCCCTCCCCCTCCTTCCATTCCAGCAGCAGCATCTACCACACTCCTAGCAGCAGACCCATTAGCAGCGGCCGCTTCTTCATTCGCAAACGTAAACGTAAAAGTCGACGTAGGCACAGCTGGGTGCCCTGTGCTGCTGTACAATGGCATGTGCCCCGTGGTCAAAGGAAGGAGAGCCCATCCAGGGTGGCCTGCTGTCCACCATGCTGCCGACGCTGGGGTCAATAGCTTCCTCACTGCATCTGGATGATTAGTGCTACTGGTGCTCAACCATATAATATCTACCAACTCAGTAGGAGGACTATCACTCAACCTACGTCTCCTCAACAAACCAATGGGGCAACTAATATCCATTGCATTCTGTTTACCTGTCTTAAACAAGAGGCCTACGTCTACATGAGGATGGGGATAAAAGGCCCTCAGCTGCGTGTCGTCAACGACGGCTCGTCGAGCGTGATCCCTGGCCACATCCCATCCTTTAGTCAGCCTTAATACCTGCTTCATTGTGTCTCTTAGTGATCTAGATGACTCTGCAAATTCTACTAGTTCCAGGAAGTGACCTACAGTGGTGACTGAGTTGCGTGGGACTTGAATGAGGCCCATGACATTGGCTGCAGCTGCAGCAGCTGCAATGTCTTCTAATTTCTTCTGAGTTTGAACGCCGACGCTGTCTATTTTTGATACGTGGTCGTTCATGTGGGGAATTTCTGTCTTGGCTGCTGATTTCACACGAGATGTAGCTACGACAAAGGGCTCACTGGCAGCAGACATGATGCCCGGGATTTGAATTCCCCCTCTTCTGACCGCTCGGCAGACCAATCTAAATGGGGGAGCTCTTCCAGATAGCAGTGCTTCTGATGAGTCGGTTACTTTAAGGTCTGGAAGGACCGCCTGACCATGAATCAAAGGAACATTCAATCTATTGTCATCAGTGTAAAACCCACTACGACCATGTGCCAATAGAGCCCCACCTTGTTTATTCACCAGCAGAGCGCATCTCTCTATAGATTCCTCTGTTTCCCCCTCCGTCTCCCAAGCCTTGGCGTCGACTATCATCATCTGTAAGAAGGCATCGTCTATGCCATGCTGGAGGAGGTGGTTGGTTTGACAGTCTACTACTACAACGTAGATTTGGGCGCCGCATTTTGCCTCGAGGACGTCAATGGGGGCGAGGTATTTCTGACTGAAGTTGCCTTTGCATCGGCGTTTTTGGCTCTGTTTGCAGAGGTTGCAGTTGAGATCTGAGCATCCTAGGTGCCTGGTGTTATAGGGGTGGGGTGGAGAGAGAGGAAAGAAAGAAGGGGTGGTTGGTAGGTGATTGTGTGTGTGTGTGAACGGGAGAAAGACAAAGAGGTTTTTGCTCGGGACGGGGAAGGAGGGGAAGTGGATTCCAGAAACCGGAGTAGGAGGTTGGGTGCTTTGGTGGATTTGGACTTACTGGCAATCGTGACGAAATTCTAGTCTTGCTAGACTCATTTCTTATTGGATTTACGGTTTGTGCAGGACAAAAATTAAACTAGGGGAAAACCTCCTTACGATAATCCGAGGGGATTAAAAAGGAAATTGTGTTCAATGTCAAATTACGGTAAACATATACTATAACGAACCAATATGATGAAGCTAGAGCATGTGTTTTTGAGTCTTCTCTATTTTCGAATTAATTTCCTTATTTGCCAGAAAAGCTAGTGTGGTCACTGTATAGCCCACAGTATACCTCCAGGTCACACAGTTTGGTATGCAACACTTCTAACTATTCGATCAATTTATAGCGCACCTAACATCCGGCTCTGTGCTGTTTATCTCTCCCTCCACTAAGCCTCTCTGTCTGACATACCTCTCCGACCAAGAGGGTCTGGAGAGAGAGAGAGAGAGAGAGACCCTCTCTCTCCAGACCTCCCACACAGTAACTAAGTTAACTTAATTCTTTTTTACAGTTGCTATATACAATCCACCCTTATCTCCTACCGATATCCTAACACTTTCATCTAAATATACAGTCTCCACCTCCCCAGTTGGTGGGCCCAACCACGTCAACGGCACCCTCACCTTTTCCAGTCCTCCCCTCCCTAATTTCAATACAAAGCTTTCAAACGCTACACTTAGCCTCGTTGGGGAAGTCACCCATGCCTTTCCACTCACTGTTATCTCACATTCGGGTGATCCTAGAATACGGGGTCCTTTAAATTTAACTATATTGTCCACTGTGCCTTGTTTTATGTCTATCACTTGGATGTTGGTTGCTCCTCCCGCTGGTGATGGTTGTGGTGATGATTGGGGGACAGGTTTTGTGTCTATTGATGATGGGTCTGTGGACAATTCTAATGGCTTCAATGATGATTGTATTTTTTGTTTCTTACTACCTACAGCTGCTCCAGCAAGTAGAGGAAATTTGTCTCTGATGATCAAGTAGGCATGTTTGTTGATCTGTTGTAACAATGGAGAAGAAGAAGAAGGTTGTTGTTGTTGTATTGCCTCTCCAAAGCATTGCTGAGCTATTATAGTGCTCTTCCCTGTATAAATTAACGCCCACTGTGCAGATAAGTAAGGAGATGAAGTGGGGCTGTCTATTTTGTTGAGCTGTGCAAGCTGGATTGCTGCTTGCTCGACGGTTGTGTGGTCGTGTTGTTGGGAGGAAGAGGCGTTGGCTGTGGAGCAGGCGAGGAAGAGTGCTGAGACGAGACTGTCGCGAGTTTTCTCGATGGATGCAGGTCTGATGTCACTGTCACTAGTCCACTTTGAAAAATGAGGACACAGGCTGTCAAAACGGGGTGAAGGCCTGGCTCTAGTAGTATTGAATGGGGATGAATACAATCGGCTCATAACTAAAAAGTGTGCGTATGAACGAGATTAGTACCGTGATAAATCACATCAAGAGTAGTGCATAGTTGAGGAATTGTGCAAATAAAATGATGAAATTGAGGCTATAGGCTGGGGAATGGGTTGGAAAAGCTTGAAGGAATTGTGGGGACCCACAAAACTTGGAATACTTAAATAGAGTGGGTGAGTCTTTCTGTAGACTTATTATCCAAGCTTATAAGTGTAATATAAATCAGTAACCTAACTCTGTTTTGTCTTAGCTTTCAGAAAGAGCTCTAATTAGTTGAAAATATAAAATCTAAAAATATGGCAGACTTAATAGATAATAAAGCGGTCCATGATAGTCGAGAAACATCTGAGAATGAAGAGGAACAAGATAACAAGCTCCCAGAAGACGAGCCTGAAGCATCTGAAGGGTCTGGCAGTGATGAAGACGACTCTGACGACGAGGAGGTAAGTAATTTTAAATCTTAATACAGCAGAGAATGATCTATTACTAGTTACATATCATCGCATGCACGCCACTGCATTACTTTCTTCACAGTTTGATCTGCATCACAATTTCCAAATTCGCTTAAATCCACCCCTATTTCCTACACAGGAAGACGCTGATTTCGACTCAGAAGACAAATTCATAGCCAACGACGACGAAGATGACGAGGAACCCACAAAGGACGACGAAGAACAAGAGATCAGAAGAAAGAAGAAGAAACGCCGTCGTGCCGAGCTCGTTCTCGAGGAGGAAGACTACCAACTAGTCGAAGACAATCTCGGCATCCGCATCAATCGAGCTGAACCTCAGAGACGCCGCATCAAGAAGGCCAAGGATGTCAAGGTGTCAGCTGGAGATGCAGAAGATGAGGAGGCAGCTCACTGGACAGCTCAGGAAGCTCTCCGTGCTGAGCTCTTTGGTCCAGAGTATCAAGGTCTTGAAGATGAAGAGGAAGCCGGTGGTGATGGTGATGGTGGTGAAAGAGGAGTAGCTGAGGATGAAGGTGTTCCTGTTCCCTCTAATGCAGCTGCCAATAGATCATCATATCAACAAAAACAGCCACAACAGAAATCACTGCAGCAACCAGAAGACGAGTTTGATGAATTTGATGAAGACGAAGACGATTGGATCGTGGATGAAGATGAAGAGGAAGCTGCAGCAGCAGGCACTGCAGATCCAAGTGCAGCAGCTGCTGCTGCTGCTGCCAGAAGAAGGCGTCGTCGTAGAGCTCAACAAGAGGATGAAGATCTCGACCCTGATGCGTTGGTGGAAGCTCAGGAGATCTTTGGTGATATTAGCGATTTGATGGCTGCCTATGAAGCCAAGAAGGGAACTGCTGCTGTTGGTGGTGGTGGTGATGAGGAGGGTTTCCTAGAGGATGGTGGAGAAGAGGAAGGAGAAGAAGGAGAGGATGAATATGAATATGAGGATGAAGAAGATGATGCATTCTTGGACGATGATGAAGAAGGTGATGATGAAGAAGGTGGAGAACACAGACGACGACGCCATCATGGTGGTGGTCGTCGTGCCTCTTTTTCCAAGTCACTTAGAAAGGAACTCAGACAAAGAGAAGCAGTAACTGAGCGACTCAGATCCCAAATGGACCACGACTCCCTTGCTCGTCACTACCTACTGCCACTCGACGAAAGAATCAAGCAAACCGACATCCCGGAGAGAGAGCAACTCCGTCCAGGAGGAGGCCAGCCTGGAGTCAGAGAAATATGGACCACAGAGGAGATGCGGTTATGTGCTGAATGGGTGAAAGAAAGCCTGATTGGCCCCGATAGAAAGAAGACAGAAGCGGTAACGGTCCTGGATGGCGGTATGCAAGAAGTACAAGGCATTCCCCCTCCCCACTGGTATGGGAGACCAGAATGGCAAGCGGGAGATATATTTCAAGGTCCTTCAGATGATTACCACCAAATGATGATGATGAATAATGGCAGTAACTATGATGGGGAGAATGGGCTGCCTCCTCTGGATTTGAAAGACAACAGAGCACTGTTGAGGGAACGGGCAGACACTCAAGCGGATGAGTGGAGGAACAATGAACAAGCACAGCAAGCTTTGTTGTCGTCCATCTTGTCAGTTTTAGAAGAGCTGCATGTTGAGCATCACGAGGTGCCATTTGTTGGGCTGCATCGTAAGGAGAAGGCAGGACAATTACTAGCAATGAGACCGGAAGACAGACCGGGTGTGACTTTGAGACGAGACGTTGAAATGCAGCAACAACAGCAAAGCATTGCTGAAAATGGTGGGGTGTACTTTGTAGGAGCAGTGCAACCACAGCACCGAAATGCAAGAAGATGGGATGTCTTATATGCTGTGCAATCTCTTTCTCTGCGCTGGAAGGCGCTGGAAAAAAGAAGAGGAGCACGTCGCCACGTCTACGTCAAGGCCCAGCAAATTGCAGACAACGAAGAAGCCAGGGCTGATATTCAGACATGTCTCGATCAAGTGGACGTAGCACAGAGTCTGGAGGAGCTGGAAGATGCAGAGGCACTGTTTAGATTGGTGTCTGCTCCTATATATGCCGCTGATGGAGAGCATGTAGCTGGCGAGCAAGTGCAGCAAGGCATTGGTGGTCTCAGAATTGCTGGTAACGGCAATGGTGGAAAGAATGAAGGAGGAGGAGAGGAGGAGGAAGTGGAGGAAGGTGCCAATGTTGATGATGATGCTGCACCTGCAGCTCCTGCAGGAGAGGACCTGTTTTTGTTTGGCGATGAAGAAGAGGAAGCTGCTGCTGGCAATGATGGTGATGATGAGGAAGAAGAAGGCGGAGGAGGAAACAGAAGAAGAGAAGCCAGGCCTTTGTATGCTGATGATAAGCAAGAAGAAGAAGACCAACAACAGCAACAGCAACAACAACAACAACAACAAGGAGAGAGGCGCAGCAATTTCAAAAAAGCAAGTAAACTGAGCATCTACGAATCATGTCGTCAAGCAGGTCTCCTGAAAGCACTTGTGCCAGCACTAGGAATGACCACTCACGCATATGCAGATAACATATATCGGGGCTACACAGTCACAGACCCAATAAACCTGGGCAAGATGCCATTAACCTATGCCTCGGAGTTTATCAAACCAGACACGGTCCTCAGCGACCCAGATCGAGTGCTCAAAGCATTGATTAAAATGACAGCTGCTGAAGTAGCAGCCCAGCCTAAGATCCGTCAAAAAGTGAGAGAAAACTACATTTTAAAGGCAATTATGGAGACTTTCCCTACAATGGATGGTCTAACAAGGCTTGATGCTTTCCATCCCTATGGAGCAGCTAAGAACCTGAGAATTCTGCCAGTCAAGAGGCTGTTGGAAGGCGATACGGATCTCTGGTTGAAGGCTCTTGCCGCTGAACGTGAAGGGCTCATCACAGTGGTAGTCAAAGTGCCAGAAGATGACCAGAAAGATATGGTGGACACACTGGTAAACCTCATGAGTGGAAGTTCTACTACAGACACGGATCTGGCATGGGATATGTATAGAAGACAGGTGGTGAATGAAGCGTTGGAGAAGACAATTTGGCCGACTGTAGAAAAGGAAGTGAAAGCCATGATGAGCTTTGCTGCCAGGCAAGCTATTGTGGATCAAATGAGCGATACATTCTGGAGACAGCATGCGTCAGTGAGGCCACTGGAGCTGGAGACTGCAGATGATGGTACATTGCTGCAAGAGAAGCGAGTGATGGCGTGTTGTTACGGTCAAGGTGGGGACATGGTCACCACTTTTGCCATGCTGGACCCCCAAGGCAACTTGGTTGACTACCTACACGCAAATCAATACACAGGAGCCATTCCTAGAGCTAAGAATATTAAAGATGGACGTCCTTACAGCATCTTTGAAGACCCTAAGAAGATGAGCGATGCTGAGAAAATCAAGAATTTCATCATGGATCACCGTCCTCATGCCATTGTCCTGGGTGTCAGTCACAGTGAAGCTCTCGTCCTAATGGCCGACGTAGAGGAAATAATCAACAAGATTGTCACCGACTTCCCTCAGTACGGCAGAGACATGGAAACAGGCTACACTACTCTCCATAGCCTGGATGAATCGCTACCAACCATCTGGCAGAACAGTGCAGCAGCACTCGGAGAGTTTGGCAACAATGCCACCATCGTCAGAAGAGCGGTGGCACTGGGCAGGAGAGCTCTGGACCCCCTGGCAGTGGCGGCGTCATTGTGCAGTCCTGCTACCAAGGAGATCCTGACCTTACCTCTCCATCCACTGCAAAATGAGGTGAGCGAGGATGAGAGAATAGCGACGTTGGAAAGAGTGCTTGTTACCATGGTGTCTCAGGTCGGGGTAGATATTAATACGGCAGCAGCTATAGGAAGTGGCTGGATGGGGGCCACATTGCCATTTGTACCTGGTCTGGGGCATCGTAAAGCTGCAGCATTAATGCGTGCTGTCAACAGGGCTGGAGGCTTTGTTGAGGATAGAAAGAGCCTGTGCAGTGGCGGGGGGGGAGGTCTCTTGGGCGCCAAAGTGTATGCCAACGCTGCTTCTGCTCTCAGAGTAAAGCCAGTGCACAGAGAAGATTCTAATAATAATATGGGAGATTTCCACCCATTAGATAATACCAGAATCCATCCAGAATGCTACGACCTGGCTCTCCAAATGGCTGCAAGTGCAATAGGAGAAGAGAGAAGTGCAGATGCTGAGGTGGATGAAGTGGTGGAGAATGCTATGCAGTTGCCAGGGGAAGTGCAGAGGTTGCAGCTGAGTGCGCTTGATGCTCATTTGATGTCTGAGAGACAAGGTAGAGAAGAAGATGGTGATCAACAACAGCAAATTGCTACTACTGCTACTACTACAACCAAGCTCCCAACTTTGATAGACATCCAGTTTGAATTGCTACAGCCATACGGCGACGTCCGTCATCGCAAAGTAGAACTACAACCGGATGAGATCTTCTATCATGCAGCAGGTGAAGGCAAGTCTACCCTAAAACCAGGAAGAAGAGTAGAAGCCAGCATCCGCTACGTCACCAAGACGGCAGTGTACTGCAACCTGCCTGATTTGAACAACATTGAAGCTGTGCTGGAGCACGACCCTGAGTCCGTTGATGATACAAGAATAGACTTTATTGACGCATTCAGAGGACAAGGTGGAGGAGGAATAACGTCTCTTCCGGCTCGCATTCTCCACATTCCTACTGGTTCTGAAGGTCCCCGAGGCATGGTGAAGCTGACCATCAAAAGGGAACATGACGATGATGCTCATTGGGAGAGGGTCTACCTATATGCGGAGAATATCGACCACTTTGCAGTGACAACCAGGGAAGCTTTTGAAAGAGCACAAAGAGAGCTGGCAGGCAAACTAAAGAGCACTCGCCCTGCTTTTCGAACCAGACCTATACGTCACTTGTTGTATAAAAACATCAGCGAAAGCGAAGCAGAAGCAGAACTGGGTAAAGGAGATGTCGGTGAAGCTCTGTTCAGGCCAGCGTCTAAAGACACAAAGACTCTGTATCTGACCATTCACATGCCTGGAAAAGACTGTTTCTGGCACGTCCTGGTCAAGGAAGGTCCTAAACCTAGTGGTCAATTGACCCTGGGAACCCCACTTAAGATTTCCTACATACCCAATATGGACCACCCTGTTGTATATGAAGATCTAGATGAAATAGAAGTGCAGTTCATTCAGCCAGTGGCTCAACATTTGAAGAGCCTAGCTCAGCATAGAAAATGGAAGGGAGGGCGTCAAGATGATGAGGATAATCTTCTGATGCAGCAATCTATCAATACCAGTACACCCACATGGGAAGAGATCAAACTGGATTTGCAGAATGAAAAGGCAAGAAGTCACCCAAGTAAGGCAGTTTATTGCATTTCGTTTGATAGAGGGGAAGCTTCACCGGAAAAGAGGGGATTGTACTTGGCGTATATTTTGAATACCACGCCTAGGAGAGAGTTCTTCATGGTTGTTCCAGAAGGGTTTAGGTTTAGGAGGAATGTGTATGCATCGGTTGATAGCATGTTGATGGCGTTCCAGAAACAGCCTAGAGGTGCTCCATCGACGATGGGTGGAGGTGGTGGGGGTGGGGGTGATTATTATCAGCAGCAGCAGCCTCAGCAGCAGCCAATGTATAATCAACAGCCTCATTTAGCTCAGTATTACCAACAACAGCAGCAAAGGCAGCCACCACCACCACCACAGCAGCAGCAGCCGTATTATGCTGCAGCTGGTGGAGGGTATGGTGGAGGTCCTCAGTATGGAGGAAGGTAAATAAGAAGTAAAGGAAATGGGTGGGGTGGGGGGTGGGGGGGAGTGTTTTTCACATCGCTCGCTAATAGGCATAAGAATTGATCAATCAGTAACCAAGTCGAGGGTTATATTGAGGAAGGCCCGGTCAACCAGTCATGACATGATAACATTTCGCTTTTGCTGCCCCCACTACACCATTACTACTCTTACTACGACACCGATACTCAACAGGCAACTCCTCCTCTGTCTGGACCTTATCAGCAAAATAAACTCTTCTCAATCTACAATTAGCATGTATAGTCACTCTTGCTGTCTCTACATACTTTGTATTATAAGCCTGACTGACAAAGTCATCAAGGTTGATAGCCAGGGAGCTCCAACCGGGGTCTAGTTTGAGTGACATGGAGCAGGTTGTGGGGGAGACTTTCTTTGTGGTGGTGTGAAATGTAGAGAAGCGCAATTTGCGGTGATAGCCTTTGGTGTCAAGGATTTCGACTTCAAATGAAAAATGATTTTGTTGATTAATTTGCTGTTGGTGGTGGTGGTGATTGTCAGGGCTGTCCTTGTGATCACTGGTGTGTGTGCCGGATGGAAATGAAGAGGGAGAGGAGTTGAGGCTCTTGATGATGAGGACGATGACTGGAAGGTTGACGGCCAAAGTTTGATCTGGTCTGAAAGGACATGTTATGTAAGATGTTGATATATTTTGTCCAATAAGTTCTATGGCACTGCTTTCTAGGTCTGGGTCTGTAATGCGTTGGACCTGGCCATCTTCAACTGTTGGGAGAGAAGGTGGGGGAGATGGGATATGTTGGTTTGGTGTTGTTGGATGAAAACGAGGAGCAATATGATGTGGTAATGAAAACGTACTTTGTGACTGCCATAGTTGTAATGGTTTGCTTCCAATTGAGTAAAGAATGGATAAAAGACCGTTTTGGTGATATTTGTTTCTGAACATGTTGAATGTCTGACTTGGTTCTGGAGTGGGGGAAAGATGAAGGATTGTGGTTATTTTAGATACATGATTGATCGTATTTTTACAATAGATTTGATTACGAAGTAAAGTGGAGTGTGACGGTAAGCTTGGGGAAGAGCCAGCCATTTGACTGAAAACGAAAAAAGTGGAGGGCGGGGGAAAGTGCCTGAATTTCGTTAAAAACGGCGTGTATGAAAAGCCCGATAATGCAATGCAACCCTTCATGCACGTGTATATAAATAGAATGATATATACAACAAAGCAACTAACCTTGAGAGTTCAACTAAGTAAATTGTATATCACCAGATTCGTCAAATCTTCACAGCAGTTAAACCCACCTAGATTCGGCAAATACAATCTGAGGGCACCTTTAACATGCCCACTTGATACAAAAGCTTTAAACAGTCCAACAATGTCTACACAAGCAACCCCTTCAAACAACATTCCCATCGTCCTTGTCGTGGCAGCCGCTTTAGTCCGTCCATCTGACAACAAACTTTTCCTCGCTCAGCGACCTCAAGGCAAGGCCATGGCCGGCCTCTGGGAGTTCCCTGGAGGTAAAGTAGACCCAGGTGAGCTCCCAGAAGACGCTTTAATTAGAGAACTCAAAGAAGAACTTGGTATTACAATTAAAAAAAGGACTGATCTGAAACCAATCACATTTGCGTCCCACACGTATGCCAACAACCAATTCCACTTGCTAATGCCATTGTATCTGTGTTCTTCTTGGGAAGGAGGTGACCCAGTACCTCAGGAGGGTCAGAACACGGTATGGGTGGATGCAGAGGATCTAGAAGGGTATAAAGATAAGATGCCAGCAGCCGATGTTCCTTTGATACCAATGGTCACGGCATTTTTATTAAGTTTTTCAACAGATTAGGTCTAATTAGATGTAGATCTGTGAATAAATCACAATATTATATTAGAATTCTATTATGTTGTTACAACTTTTAAAATACACTACTACTCTACCTCCTTCCCCCCACTACTTTTCTCTTCCAACTGAAGTTTCACTTCTGTAAGGATACTATGAGCTCTATACAACGTTTCAACTACTCTAGAAGCAGATTGTAATGATTTGTTAAGATCTTCCCCAGCTGCAATGCTATCCTTCTGAGCTTGTATTATGTGGGATGTTTGCTTGGCATGTGTGTCCAGGGTATCGGGGAGCTGGGCGATGACGTCCCCAAGGGATTGGAAACCTTGGCTTAATTCAGTTGCCATTATATCTGTTTGGGCCTGTGGGTGGTGGGATTATAAATGAGGAAGGAGAGTGGGTGGTGTCAGAATGAAGAAACGAAACAGAGGATGGATGGGTGTATATGAATGAGTATGGGATACGTACATCTACGTCAAATGGGGGCGCAGCAGAGGATGGAGCGGTGACGACGGTTTCGCCATCCAAGCTGGCAGGAGGTGCATCTCTCTGTAACGCGCCTACAAAGTTAAAAAATGATGCTGATAAGGAGTGGAGGTGTTTGTTGAGTTCGTCTACGATGTCTGCGCTCTTATCTTCGTCCATTTAAATCTGATTCTAATTAAATCTAATTCTTAGATCACTTGCAGACTTCTCACTAGTTAGTAGTTCGTGTATATGTTGTTCATCAATTGTAATATGGTTTGTATTGACCTTTGCATATGTGATACAAACTGGACCCTAAACCCTAAACTTGCAAACTTCAATTCTATCATATCTCCTTCAAAACCGTGCCTTTCCCTCATTTTCTCAACGACGACCAATCAGTGGCTGTCTTGTCTGTCATCAATTTTTACAGGCTGGGCAACACAACCCACATGAATGCATGCAAACGAAACAAAACACACAATACAACCCTACACATTATCATGTACACTATAAATATATCACTTCTTCTATCCCTTATTCTTCTGCACAGGTGGCAGCCCCTTCTTTGCTCTATCCAAATCATCGGTGTACTTCAACAACTCAATCCCAGCCGTTTCCATCTTCTGCGTCTTGACCCTCTCAAAACTCAACCTTGCCAACTTCAGCGGTTTCTCCTCCTCATCCGGTCCAAGAATCTTCACCGTCGCCTCGTACCCCGCAATCATCATCTTGTAATTGCCGTTACTATCTCTTCTTGTAAACTTAGTAATGGCATCTCTGGCGTCTTCTGGGCTCTTGAAGTGTACATAGCCTTGTTTACTGCCTGTTAAGAGGTAGTCAACGTATTTGACTCCACCAAGTTTGTCACCAAAACTGTCTTTGATGACCGCCACAATGGGGGCAATGGAGAAGTTGGTGGCTTTGCCATAGTCAAAGTGGATGACGCAGCCTGATCTATAGTGACCGAGATCAATGGCATCTAGCTCTTCTGACGTGTACGTATGACCATTTGCTGTTTCTCCCTCTTCAAGACAAGCAGTATCAGTGGTACCATTGGTGGCAGCTGCTGTGGCTTCTGCCTCTGCCTGAGCTGCCTGTGCTGCCTGCAGAGCTTTCAGTTCGGCTCTTTTGATTTCCTTTTCTGCTTCTTTACGCTCCAGATATTCTGCCTTCCATTCCAGTTTTATAGGAGCTCCTTGGTGGACCAGTTCCTTTTCCAGTACTTTGGCTGCTTCTTCTTTGGAGGAGAATTCGATGAAGATGCTGCCTCTAAAGTCCTTGCTGGCAAGATGACGACGAAGACGGATACTCTTCACATCACCCAGAGCCTGAAACAAATCAGTAAGCTCGTCCAAAGATGTGTTAAATGGGAATGGAGATGCGAAGATGGAACGTGAGTCGATATCTTTGGCGATGTCCTCTGCTGGAGGGAGAGCAGTGGCACGTCTGACGCGGGTGAGATCATCAGAGACGACAAGAGAAGGGCAACCGTCTTTCAAAAGCTTTGCAACACAACTGACAATGTCCTTTGGAACTGAGTTGGGGTCCTGCTGTGCAACGAGAGGTCTCTTCTTGGAATGATGGGAGCGTTGTTGGTAGGCAACGTTGGGATTGAGGAGGAGAGCGACGCGAGTGAAGGAGCAGAGGAGGGCAATGTCGACAAAGCCATCGGGGTCCTTCTCTACCTGGGCTTTCAAGAACCCGTCTCTTGGAAGATTTGAATCCGAGAAGTAAAAGTCGATCTGCGAGTAGAGGGAGGGAGTGGGAGCGGTGTAAGAGGGCAGGGCGGATGAGAAGAAGAAAAAAGTTGGGATTCAGGAGTGACATGCATGCGGAAGAAACTGAAGACATGAGTTGTGGGGATTGATTAAAGACCCACCTGCCTCTTTATTCTCTCCTGTGCAGGAGCAGAGAGATTTGGTGCCATGGTTGAGCTAGAATTAGCAGCCGATTTTGGTGATAATAATAATCTTGTTTTAGACACACTTAGTTTCCTTGTAAATAAAAGAATTTGGTGAATCAGACTACGGCAATACGATTGATAGAACCATTCATTAGCAGATGAGTAGAGGTGACCAGCCTTGGAAATGACATGGTAGGGGCATTCCCTCTTCTCCCAAGGCGGCAAGTGGAAGGCGGAAAGTGGAGCGTCGACAGCTCAAGGTGGTTTGACTTGGTTACTTAAGGACGTAGAAGGGGGGCATCTGTAGCCTTATGTTGAATACTCTAAACTCTACTATATTATGTTATAGATCGAGTTCTAACTACACGCTCAACTGACACCTTGGTAGAAACAAACCGCTCAATCATTTTATCGAAATTAAAAACAACGGTATTGACTCGATTTTGTTCTAATAATATACTAGAGGTATTTTATAAGGCCTAATATGTCTCTATAATAGTGCAGGATTTATAATTTTTACAGGCATCCTTTTTTCAGTTGCATTTTGGAAGGAAATTTTATTTTATCCCCCTTTCAACCGGTCTTGCTCGTCATCCTCACTCTTAAACGACGATTATGAATGATACACAGACATTCAACGGCACATTGGATCTAACAGCTTGGACCGCACCAGGCCCAGAAGGAGCCTTTCCTCCACTCCTCGTTCCTGCTCCAGCCCCTGAACAAGAAGTGGACATCACCATCACCACCCCCTCAGATGATAGCAGCTACACCATCTCACTCGGTGCAGGAGATGCTCTCATCAACAACTGTGCCAATTCCAGCAGCCCCATCTGTTTCAACACCGCCATCACTGGCCAAAACATCATCACATCCCTCTGGTTTAACACCGCTCTCGGCATAATCATGTACCTCCTCTTCATCCTCTTCAGGGCCAAATTCAAGCTCTACCAAGCCCGGCTAGAAATGCCCCAAGTATCCAGAAAACCGCCAAAACTGAAACTCACTGGAATAGCAAGATTCTACTCTTGGATAACCCCCGTATTCAAAGTCAGCGACGAAGACTTCCTCCGCTCTGCCGGCCTCGATGCCCTCGTCGCCGTCCGCATCATCGGCTTTGGCGTCCTCCTCTTCCTCCCCCTCACCATTCTAGGAGCAGCAGTGCTCATTCCAGTGAACTACTTTGACGACTGGTATAAGAAGGAAGCTGTCGTGTTGGGATTGGATGAATTTTCATCAGTTTTCATGCGGCTGACAATATCAAACATCACACCAGGGAGCAGCCTGCTGTGGGTTCACTTTGTGTTTGTCTATGTCTTTGTAGGCTGGGGATGTTGGCTCACTATGGAGCACTACAAAGAATACATTGCATTGAGACAGGCATATATGGTCAGGGCCACTGAGCTCTCAGGTAGTAATGGTGGTCGTGGTGCCAATAATAGTGGGACAAATACGCCCTTGTTATCGGGGACACCCATTAAAGGAAAAAGAGGAGGAAGTAGTGGCAATGGCATTGGTTCTAGTGTGAGTGGTAGATGTTATAATAGTGATAATGCACCTCCAATCAAGAAGGGAACAATGGGAAGTGACGTTGGTGGTGGTGGTGTGGATAATACTATCATGTCTAATAGAAGCGGGGTAGCTGGTTATGCTCCAACTAATAATAAATTGGTCAATAAACTGAAAATGCCAAGAAGGGAAGCTTCTCGATCAGATTATGCAGTGTTCCATGATGCCAAGGAATCTGATGGTAGTGGTGGCACTCGTAATAGAAGTAGTAGCGGTGATGGTTCATCCCATCATCAGCATCAACTGTACAGCAGCGGCGTTGGTGGTTTTAATAATAGTAGTACCAACCCTGGTCCTTCCAGGTTTGCACCCCCACATGCTCCCTATCTTCAACAACAAATTTTGATTGATACTGGTAAAAATGAGAGTACTTCAACAACTACAAGTGGGGAGACCATCTTAGCTGCAACCAACTTGATGAGCCTAGCAGACGCTGACAGTGAAGGAGTACTGCTATCACATTCATCATCTGGTATTAGTCTACCTGCATTAACTGACCTCAACTGTACTACTACTACTGTCAATAGTAGCAGCAGTGGTGGTGGAAGAGTTCCATCTGAACCTGGCTCTTCTAGAACTATAATAGCAGGAGAAGGAGGAGATCGACATCTTGATCATCACCATCATAGTAGACAGAACAGTGATGCGAGGCCATTACTAGTTTCAGGAGAAGCTAGCGCTACCAGCAGTAGACCTATGTCTAGAGAAGCTTCAGAAACAAATATTGCTGGGCTCACTGCTGCCGCTCTGAATATAGCTATTGCTGGTAATGATAGCATAAATAAGGTGGCAGCAATGCAGAGTGGTAATTGGGCTGACATTGACTACTCTCAATATGTCCTTCCCCTATCATCAGCAACAAGAGAGAATAGTAATAATGGTGGTGGTGGTGATGTTTCTTCTTACAAACAGCAAACCGAGGAGGAAGTGAAACGCAATATATCCTTGTGTTATGGAATTGCATCTATAGATGCAGGAACATCAATGATGACACCTCCTCCTCCTCCTCCTCCATCACAAAGACAACTACACCAGGAAGGACAGATTGAAATAGAAGGAGAAGAAGAGATGGAAATGGAGGCACCCAGTATATTGAGACACGATGCCGTTGCTGTAGCTCTTTCCATGCCATCCTCTGCCCCACCCTCTTCAGCAGCTGCAGCAGTGGCGGCCATCAAAATGCACCGCAGGCAGCAATCTAAAGCTGCTGGCTCTTCCAGCCATCCTTCTACACATGCACATGGATCTGCTTCTGCTGTTGCTAGACATGTGAATTCTTCATCTGCCACTGCAAGGGGTGCTCATGGAGCTGCTATAGCTGAGCATAATACTGATGGTGCTGTTATTGAAACAGCAACAAGTGGACTTACTACTAATCTCGTAGTAGGAGGAACAGGAGGAGGAGGAAATACCACCCATGCTACTATCAATTCAACAACAACTACAGGAGCTATGACACCATTGCAGAAACATCGTCCTCCAAACCTCTCTGCAGTATTAGACGCCTTTGCAGCCTCCTCTGCCTCCGACATCCCTACCCCCATGGCTGAGTTGATATCCCCAAGAGGAGCCACTGGCATTGATCATAGATGGTGGAGAGCAGTGGCTGCTCATGGTGACTATGATATTGAGGATGATGATGATGGTACAACCACCAGCGGTGGATTGCTTGGTTTGTGGATGAATAGAAACAAGAAGACTGCTGCTATTACTACAACTAGTAGTGGCGGTATCATCGGTATTTGTGGTGGTGGTAATAATTATACTTTTGGTAGTGGTACACTAGGAGGAAAGAACAACAACAACAGCAATAGGAACAACAACAACAGGATTAGTAATATTAGCAATCCATGGTCAGCATCAACATCAGGGGCAGCCAGACACCACAGTATCACTCTGAAAGGAACAGTTCCTATATCCAGGAGCGATGGGTCAACAGTGGCAGCCAATGCAGCGTTGTACACAGTGTTAGTTGTAGATGTCCCTGTTGATAGGCTAAAATTGAGAAGGTTGGGCCATCTGGAGTTTTGGCATAATAATGACCTCAGTCCCAGTGGTAATAGTAATAGTAATAGTGATGGAAATAACAGTAGTAGTAGTGCATTGCAGAGGAGTCTGTCAAATATTGGTTTGAATGGAGGAGGAGGAGGAGGTGCTGCAGGATCGATGAATAAATTTAGCATACACGCTACTTCTACTAATGGAGGAGGAAGAGCAGGTAGTGGAAATAATAATAACAATAGCAACAGTGTTAGACACCACGGATACACAAGCTCAGCTTCAGGCGGCGTAGTGAGCATGCTTCAATCCCACAACACCCTGGGCAGCGACATTTGGGAACTAGCGCTCAATGACCTAGAGAGAGGGGACGAAATAGCAGCAGCTGCTGCCCTCAATGCCCCAGAGGCCCCATCAAGATGGAGATCCATGCCTATCATTGGGCACATTCTCAGACTGTGGAAATCAGAGAGTGAAAGATACATAGAATGGAGGAGAGATGTGAGATGGGCTATTTTCAACAAGCGTGTGCGCACTGCTACGGAAATGTTCACCCAATTATTTGGAGATGATTTCGACTCCATTATTCCTGTTTATCCTACTAAAAAGGTAGATATACTGATAGGCAGGTGGGATTGCATTCTGGCCAAGACTGAGAGACTCCAAGTTTCCCTGAAAGAATCAGCAGGCAAGCCAGCAAAGGTCAACAAGCTGAAGAAGAAGATTGTTGAACTACAAAAGCAAGCCGTGGACTTGCAACAAGAAATAACACAAGTCAGAGATGCCACGCTCAGTGACCTCCCATCTACATGCTTCTTTGCAACATTCAAAACTCAAAGAGCAGCTGCCATCGCATCCCAAGCCAACCTAAACCCAATCATGCAAACCATGTTCCGCGTCATTGCTGCCCCCCGACCCGACGACGTCAACTGGCCAACCCTCCAAAGAGGTTGGTGGGCCAGAACCATGCGGCCCATCTATGTCCTCCCCTTCATTGTTGCCATAATGTTCCTCCCTATAGGTGCCTTCACAGGAGCATTTGCCCAGCTCACCATCGCCCTGTGCGGTGACGGCAGCGGTAACAGCGGCAGGGAAGGAGAGCTGGCTGGAACATGGTTTTGTTCCGGAGATCCCTGGGCCACCTTTTGCAGGAATGTCCTCACCTCTGTCGTCCCTTCTACTCTACTCTCCATCTACCACATGGTGGTCCTTCCAGTCATGATATACTATGTAGCACAAGCTGAAGGCTGCCACTTCTCACTCTCTGCTCTAGACAGACGATGTGCAGATTTGTTCTTTTATTGGGATGTGTTTAACGTCTTCTTGGGGGCCATGTTGGGAGGCAGTCTCATCAGTGAACTTTCCACCTTTTTGAATGACCCTTCACAAATATGGCTAGGACTAGGGTCAGCTATCCCAGCATCATCCAATTTCTTCATCAACTATGTCGCATACAGAGCCCTGGTGATGGCTGCATTCAGACTGTTTTATCCATCGCAAGCTATAATGACGGCGATATTCAGGTGGTTGAGAATCATCCCGCGACCCAAGACTGCTAGAGACAGAGCTCTGATGCTGCCGATGAGGAATTGTCGGTATGGAAGAGATGTAGGCATCCCTCTGATGATGAATTACGTCATGGTTTTAGCATACGCTGTCATCAGTCCACTCATTCTTCCATTCGGCCTGCTCTACTTTATACTACTATGGCCAGTATGGAGGTACCAAATGCTGTACGTATACCAACGTCAGTATGAGAGCGGAGGACAATTCTGGCCGTTTGTTGCGCATAAAGTCGTCGGCTGCAATTTGATCATGGTGCTATTCACAGGAGTAGTCTTGCTGGTCAAAGCCGCTTACACACAGGGTATATTAATGTTGGTCACGCTGCCCATCTTTTTGATGAGGTTTGATGCTTACTTGACGACAAGGTATGATGCAGTGGTGGCTCAAGTGCCATTGAGTGCGCTAGATGAGGGGAAGAGGGTAGAACATGGGGTGGATAGTAAGATTTGGACACCGCCTCCATTGAGACAGGGAGCAGAAGGGTGGCATCCTCAGTGGGGATTGGTGTGGCAGTGGTGGGGGTTGCCTAAACGAGGACCTGGACTTTAAAGAAATGAGAATGAAAATTAACTATTTTTACACCAAAAGTATGATCTTGACTTATTCTTGATACATAATGTCTGTAATCGACCCGTTATATAACTCAACTTGGTACTACTACTATTCCTCTTCCTTGCCGTGATCATCATCATTACCACCCATATTATCAGGATTGTTATCACTGTCTATAAATATAGACAGAGCATTCGCCAACTGGATTATCTTCTCCTCAGTAGCTTCTGGCATAGAGTTGATCAAACTAATCTTCCTAGATATCATCGATTTAGACTCTTTCCCCAACATTTCACCTACGATTTGCTGAGCTGCCATTGTTGCTGCATTCACTTGCGCTACTATTGCCGATGATACCTGTTGTTGTTGTTGTTGTTGTTGTTGTTGTTGTTGTTGACTACTGTTATTACTATTGTTGATACTGGTGACTGTGGTGGGAGTAGGATTCCCATTACCACTATTACTACTACTACTGCCAGTACCTGGTGTATCAGAAGAATTATTCATCCCCATCACCACACCTCCTCCTCCCCCTCCTCCAGTCAAACCTGCAGGAATGTGAGTCAACATGAGATTGAGGGCCCTAGCAGCATGAGCCTTCACTTTATCTGATGCACCAGGTAGCTTTAATAATGTACATATACTATGAATGCATTGTAATTGACCCCGAGAGCCAGTACACAATTGTTGATGGGCATCTGCATCTTGAGAGGCTATAGTTATCAGAATATCCAGGCATCTGCATGTTACTTCTGCTGGAGGAAGACATGTCGGAGTATTATAATTATTAGCAGGGACGAGTCTGCTGACAAGGGCTGGTATCGCTCCTACTGCCATTACTGCTCTTCTTGTATTTTTTGATAATAGACAGGACACTTGCAACACTGAGAGAATTGCTACCAGCTCCTCATCAGTCACCTCTCTATTGGTATTTTTATTATTATTGTGTACTGCTCCCCTTTCTCCTTTTGAAGGCGATTTTATTCTTTCTTGGAGGGCAGCAGTGGCAGCTACTGCCATGCTCTGTGCATGTTTATCGATAGCAGGGACAATGGCATCTGCAGCAGGTGCGTGATCAAGGCAGGTTTTAATGAGAGATGAGATGGAGAGGTAAGCTTTGAGTCTGACTATGGAGAGAGGGCTCTGAGCTTGTTGGAAATTTGATCTCATCGCTTTGTTAATGGCTACTTCTGCTGCGTCTCTGTTGATGGATTTTTTTTAGGGGAATTGGAATGGAGAAGGTGTGTTGGTGAGCGGAGGGATGTTGGGGAAGAGGACGAAAGAGTGGAGGGAGAATGGAGATAGCATCAGTTGAGGAAGGTATATACCTGTCTATAGAGCGCATCATGTCTGTGAGAGGAAGGGGAAGGCCTGGTATGTCGCCAAAGGTAGACATTTTACTGAGGTTTGAAAAGTGATCAAAGATTGGCAATCTGGTCTAAAACGCGCCTGGATTCATGTTAATTGCATCGTGTGCACCATAAATGAGTTTATGGCAGCAAGATGAAAAAACCCGAGGTTTTTTCTGCAATTTGGTTCCTGTGATGGCATTGGAGCCTTTGGATGACGGGCCAGGCAGTTTCGGGGACGTCACACTCTTTTTCCTTTTCCTTTTCTGCCTGCCCAAACGAATCGGGAAGTTTGTAGAGTGAAAAACATTATATCTGCAGGTATCGATAATTTTATTATCGAGAAAGCAACGCTGCACAGACAATATTGCACAAAGTGATCGATTGATAAAAATGGCCGTAAGATTTGCGGTTTCTTTATTAATCTTTGTGTGCGCATTGGTCCTACCTAATGTATCAGCAGTGTCTTGGCGATTATTTGCTGGAAGGTATGGTCTCAAAAACGCGGAACAGTCATAGTGATCATCCCCCTTCTTGCAGACATTGACGTCTCTTTACACATTTTTACAGGGAGGAATGCATCACAGAGTACTTACCAGAAGCACAGGTACGTCAGATCTAGCTACTCGATGAATCAAAGCTTGTATATCTTTTTGAACCGACCACATCTCTCTCTCGACATTTCCGACTTCGACGACCTGCACCAACCGACCAACCCTCCTCCTCTTCTTCTTCCCTTTCTCCCTCTCCCACCACAACAGTTCAGGAGACTACGCGAGCACCAGGGCGAAAACCACCTCGCTGAACCAATCCACATTGACGTAGGCTTCTTAATCTCTAGTAAATACGGCGGTGAAGGCAATCAAGCCGCAGTCGACGTCAAGATTTACGATCCCCAAGGCGTCGTCATTCACGAAGAAAATAGCCAAGCAGAAGGCGAGTTAGAATTAGAATCCCCTGGAGGAGGCCAAGGCCCTTGGCGCGTCTGCTTCAAAGTAGCACGAGGACAGATTCTCCGTCCATCGGTTATTGTTAAAGTTTCATATTTTACAATTAATGCAGACATGATGCTCGGCACGGCGTTTGAATGGCAAGCGGAAGATGCTGACCACGCCATTCCTGAGGTAGACCCTTCAATGTTGGGGACACAGGATCAGATTAAGGAATTGCAGCAGGGATTAGTGAAGTTGGATCATTACTTGAGAAATGTCACTAATGAGCAAAAGTATCTGTATGCTAGGACGGTCAGGCATCTCAAGACGGCAAAATCTACACACACCAGAGCGTTTTGGTATTCTTTGTTGGTGTCGTCCGTCATAGCTGCAGCTTCTTTTGTTCAGGTGGCAGGGGTGAGGATGATGTTTAAGAACAGCAGGAAACAAGGTTTGATTATATAGATGTGGGAGAAAGAGGAGAAGAGGTGTGGCCAGTGAGAGAGTAGCGTGGGAGAGAGATCAGAGAGCGGTGGATGGATGGATGGAAATAGGATAAATTGGGGTAGTGAATGGGTAGTATATTAACTGCAATTAGTTGTAAATAGATGATATAGCTCGTTGCTAATCAAGGGAAGTAACATACTTGAATAGAAGGATAAAACTAATTGAAAATGCATCAATTCACTTGCAGCTGTGTACATAATGGTAGTAAGCACGCTATCAAGGTTAGTTTGGATTGAAAACACCTCCACCATATCACTGGAAGTGTGTTTCCCTGCCTCTGTTCACTGGATATCAACTCATCTCTTCCCCACCACATGGCATCTTATTGCAGTATTCCAACGTAGTAAACCCCCATTCAGCCATCCCAAGGCAGAGATCACACCTCATCTCTCGCTCTCAGTCCAATAACACACAACCTTCCACTTCAGAGGACGATAACATCCCCTCCCAACCTCCACCACCACCGCTCGTCTCTCAACATCGTCGTATGTTTATCTTTTCTGCCGGCCTAGCTGCTGCATCAGCAGCCACAACCTCCAACCCACTGTCAGCAGCAGCAGAAGGAGAAGAAGAAGAAGCTATGCAAGCTACTGTAGCATCACCAGAAGCAGTATCGGACCCAAACGCCAACACTTGCAGAGAATGTCTCGGCTCTGGCATCGTTCCATGCGACATGTGCGGTGGCAGCGGTAAGTGGCGGGCACTGACCAGAAAAAGAGCTAAAGACACCTATGAGTTCACCGAATGCCCACAATGCTACGGCAGAGGAGTACGTGTGTGTGGAGTGTGCTTTGGTACAGGGTTTAGAAATGTTCGGGGACTGCTGAGGAGGCCAGGAGCTACGGTGTTGGTTGAGAAGATGCAGCATGGCGAGCTGAGGCCGGGTGAAGTTCAGGAAATACTTAAACAGGCTGAAGAGGATAGGCTTAAATTACAACAGAAAGAGGCTGAAGCACAGCAGGAGAATGCAATTTAGTAGTCTGGTTGAAGAAGGAAAATGGACTTGGAGGGAAAAGGTGTGTTGTTGGGGAGGGGAAGGTATTTACCTGTTTCCTGTTCTGGCATTAAAGAATGAATAAATGAGATGACAATGTAATACTGGATATTATTTCTACCTACTACTTCAATGTGTAATGACCTGGTTTTTTAGAGAAATAGAAAGAGGAGTGTGGCCTGGGACAGAAAAGAGAGAGAGAGAGACACGAGAGCGGTGAGGTTGTGTGGAGTAGAAACAAGAAGGAACGAGAATGGAGATACGAATGCATTTCTAGAGGAATAATAGCGATATAGAACACCAAGTACTAACTATAACAAATAGACGTCTGATCACAGAGTGGACAAGGGGGAAAAAGAAACAAAATGGCATCAGCAAAGGTAGCACAGCCTTCTGGTGAAGGTCTGCGTGCATATTACAACGCCAAGATAGAGGAGCTAGAAATGCAGATCAGAGATAAGCAACACAACCTCATGAGGTTGGAAGCTCAGAGAAATTCTCTCAACACCAAAGGTAAGTAGGCATTCCTTTGGCTCCTCAGCGCTTTATCCCTGTTCCAAATGACAAACGTACATAATCACTCACACAATCCACTTCCCTTTGCAGTTAGAATGCTCCGTGAGGAACTACAGCTCTTACAAGAGCCTGGATCATACGTCGGAGAAGTGATCAAGGTAATGGGCAAGAACAAAGTCCTGGTTAAAGTCAATCCCGAAGGCAAATACGTCGTAGATCTAGACAAAGAAATTGATATCACCAAGCTCTCGGCAGGCGCACGTGTAGCTCTCCGCAATGATTCCTACACCCTCCATGTCGTCCTCCCAAGCAAGATAGATCCCCTCGTCTCCCTCATGAAGGTCGAAAAAGTCCCAGACTCCACCTATGACATGGTCGGCGGCTTGGACCAACAAATCAAGGAAATCAAAGAAGTCATAGAACTCCCTCTCAAGCATCCAGAACTCTTCGACGCCCTCGGCATTGCCCAACCTAAGGGCGTACTGCTCTACGGCCCTCCTGGTACCGGCAAGACTCTCTTGGCAAGGGCTGTGGCTCACCATACTGAGTGCACCTTTATCAGGGTGTCTGGCGGTGAATTAGTCCAAAAATACATCGGTGAAGGCTCCAGAATGGTGAGAGAGCTGTTTGTCATGGCTAGAGAACATGCCCCCTCCATCATCTTCATGGATGAAGTCGATTCCATTGGATCAGCCCGCATGGAAGGCGGCAGAGGCAGTGGAGACAGCGAAGTTCAACGTACCATGCTTGAGCTTCTCAATCAACTGGACGGATTCGAAGCTACTAATAAGATCAAAGTCCTCATGGCCACCAATCGTATCGACATTCTTGACTCTGCCCTCCTCCGACCAGGACGTATCGATCGTAAAATTGAATTCCCCAATCCAAACGAAGGCTCTAGAGTTGAAATCCTGAAGATCCACTCCAGGAAAATGAACCTTATGAGGGGCATTGATTTGAAAAAGATTGCAGATCAGATGCCGGGTGCCAGCGGCGCGGAGTTGAAAGCGTGCTGCACAGAGGCGGGGATGTTTGCGTTGAGGGAGAGGAGGATTCATGTGACGCAGGAGGATTTTGAAATGGCAGTTGGTAAGGTGATGAAGAAGGATACTGATAAGAATATGAGTTTACGTAAATTATGGAAGTAAGGTGAAGAATTGGAGTTGGGGAAGAGGGAGAGGTGTGTGTCTGTGTGTGTGTGTGTGTGTGTATATTGAGTAGTCAAAGTTTCTTACTTTCTTACTTGATTGATTGATTTGTGTAATCTAATGCTCAATCGTCATCTGTACTACTACTGAATGTCTTTCTCAACTGCTCCTCCAACTGGTCTCTCTGTTGTTTCAACCATGATTCCAAAGCAACATGGTGTCTCTTTGTGACTGGTGGAGGTAACTTGGCTATTCTTTCTAATTGCCTTCTTTCTTCCATCATTGGATCGCCCTTATTATTCTTACTATTGTCTTGTGATGATGACCCATTATTATTACTAGCATCTCTGGATTTGAATCTAAACAAGGGAGCACCCAGTGATCTCAATTTCCTTCTCTTTGCCTTTGAAGAAGGGGTTTCATCATTAGTAGGCATAACGGCTGATGTTTCATCACCCATTTTGTTGAAAGAAGAAGAAGAAGAAGAAGAAGAAATCAACCCATCTTCTACTTTACTTCCTTCTCTTCCTCCTACAGCTTTAATATTTGATAATAGCTGCTCTAATACCATCTGTTGCAGTACAATTTGTGTCTTGTACCACCTATCAAAGTTCACCAACTCTTCCCTAGTCATATCAGTGCTGCTATTATTATTATTATTATTATTGGTATTGGTATCTAAGATATAAGCAGTGAGAATGGTGGTGGCGAATAATTTCAATGTTTCCTGCCTCTCCATCATTGTCAATACAGCAGCTTCCAATCTTGCTACTCTCATGGCATATCTCTTGACTACGAGGTAAAAGGGGAGTAGTGCGACTGTGGTGATGATAATCATGGTTGGGACTGATAAAGGCAGTGGTGGTGATGGTGGGGAGGGGGAGGAGTGGTGCTGTACCAGATCAGATATTAATGACGATAATGATGCTTGGGTTTTTGTTGTTTTGGGTTGAATGTGAGAAGAGGTCTTGGGTGTGGTGGGGAGAGGAAGAGCAAGGGAACGGGTGAGAGTAGGTGAACGGGAAGAGTGGTGGTGCATGTTGTTCTGAAACATAATTATTTATGAGTGGTCTGCACTTCCTTTCTACTTCTTAGTGGTTATGTTATTATTATAAGTGAGTCAATGATAATAAAACATCAACATAGATAAAAGGCTGTGAACATTACCCGTCACATTCAAGACAGCTTCCTCCTCTTTCCGTGTGTAGAATACCCTTGGTATTCTGATTTTCATCTGTTTTACATAGGACATGAGTGTCCAATGTTTTTGTTTTCTTCTCTAAACACACGCACGTACTCTCCTATATATTCCTCTTTCATCTATCTATCTATCAATCTATAGCATTACTGTCCAATGACGCTAGGGAGGTCCATAATACTTCCACCAATATTATGCTCAAATGGAGAAGACAAGTGATAAGTCAATGCATCAATGGGACCCTTACGACACACCAAAGCAGCCATAACAAAGCCAATGAAGGCAACCATAGCCAAACGGCCATTCTTCACTTCCTTCACTGCCATCTCTGGGGAGTTCATTCCCGCTGGGTCGAATGGGAAGGCATTCAAGAAACCAGAAGTACCAGTTTCCTTCCAGCCCTGAAATCTCTTGGTTTCAAGGGCGCCAACGATGAGCATTTGGATGGCAAAGAGGGCTGGGATTGGCATCCAATATTCTTGCTTGGCATGATCCCACCAGTTGGGCTTGCCAATGAGTTCAGTGAAGAGGATGCCGGCGCAGGCGGCCATTGCCCAGCGACCGTTTGTCTTTTCTGCTTCAGCATACCATTTGAGTCTTTCTGGGTCAGTTCCCAAACCAAGAGGGTCAAAGCCAAAGTCTATAGTAGCAATAAAAGG